>Ga0257121_1000210_pt1 | contig 51175 bp, 49 predicted proteins | sample SI106_100metaG_FD_190180 | JGI IMG/M metagenome (GOLD analysis project Ga0257121, IMG submission 190180) | Marine microbial communities from Saanich Inlet, British Columbia, Canada - SI106_100 | ecosystem: Environmental > Aquatic > Marine > Inlet | place: Canada: British Columbia | collected...
TTATAACCAAAGATTGGTTTTCTAGAATTCACAGCAATAACCTCAGATACTATTCCAAGAGCTGGAAGGAGAATAATATAAACCTCGGGGTGTCCTAGAAACCAGAAAAGATGCTCAAATAATATTGGGCTTCCGCCAGCATGATGAAGAGCTTCTCCATTTATTATAATATCAGAAAGATAAAAACTAGTTCCAAAAGATCTATCAAAAAGAAGTAAAAGACCACAAGATAGCAACACAGGAAATGATAAGACTCCTAAAATAGCTGTTATTAATAATGCCCAAACAGTTAAGGGTAGCCTTTGCATAGACATTCCTTTTGTTCTTAGATTAAGAATTGTAACTATGTAATTCAACCCCCCTAAAAGAGAACCAACAACAAATAAAGTTATACTTAATAACCATAACGTCATACCTGTTCCAGATCCTGGAATCGCCTGTGGTAATGCACTAAGCGGTGGATATATTGTCCATCCCCCAGCAGCGGGTCCTGATTCAACAAATAGTGATGAAAGTAAAACTACAGTAGCTATAAAGAAGAACCAATAAGAGAGCATATTAATAAAACCCGAAGCCATATCTCTTGCTCCAATTTGTAGAGGAATAAGAAAATTAGCAAAAGTTCCAGAAAGTCCTGCTGTTAGAACCCAAAAAACTAAAATGGTTCCATGCATTGTTACTAGAGCTAGATATTTATCTGGATTTAAGCCCCCCGCTTCATTTAACCATCCTCCAGGAAGTAAATTATACAAGACTGAAGCCTCCCCGGGATTAGCTAATTGAACTCTAAAAATAGCGGACATTAGCATACCGACAATAGCCATAAACATACCAGTAATTAGGAATTGTTTAGCAATCATTTTATGATCAGTACAAAAAATATATTTTGTTATAAAAGTTTCTTTATGATGATGGTCCGACATTATATTTTTATTTTAATGTTAGTGTATTTTGTAAGGTTTTCTGTGAGCTTATCCATTTGTTATAGTCCTCTTCACTCTCAATTATAAATTTCATTTGCATGTTAAAATGAGCAGAGCCACAAATCTTATTACAAAGTAATACATACTCAAAATCATCACCTTCTGACTCTTTCATCTGGGCTGTTGTTTTTGTCGGTGTAAAAGCAAACTGAGTTGAAAGACCTGGAACACAGTTCATTTGAACTCTAAAATGTGGTAAAAAAGCAGAATGTATAACATCTCTAGATCTAAACATTAGTAAAACCGGTTTATTAACTGGCAAATGCACTTCCTTAACAACCATATCGTCTGAGGAATTCTTATCTAGCATATCTACTCCTAAAACGTTTTTACCCTTAACCAACCTATAATTTGATTTACCTAGAACCTTATCTAAACCAGAATATCTAGCGGTCCAATCAAATTGTTTAGAATAGATCTCAATGACAGTGGCATCTGAAAAATTAGTATTCATTGCTCTGTCCCATGTTTTTAATCCATAAACAATTAATACCGTTAAAATAATAGTTGGAACTACAGTCCAAATAATTTCAAGTTTATTGTTATGAGAGAAAAAATATGCAGTATTTCCTTTCTTGCCTCTGTATTTGTAAGCAAAGAAGAATAACATTGGAGTAAGAATAAAAAATACAACTAAAATTAATGTCATAGAGACTTTCATTAGAGAGTCTATTTCAGCACCATGAATGGAGCTTGCCGGAGGCAGTAATAAATGATCCCATGTTACCATTTGCCAAACAACAAAACCCATAAACAAAGGAATTGTTAATAAAAAAAGTATTCCATTTTTCTTATTATCATCATCTGTTACAGCATTTGTATCTTTATCTGTTATCTCCGAAAGTAATTCATTAACTCTTACTAATTGAACCAATGCAGCAATGGTTAGTATAACAACTAGGGCAATTAATATATTTGTCATTTTTTAATTTTTACGAGGGCAAAAGTAAGTATTTATAATAGGTATTTAACTATAATATTGCTAGTTTTTTAATAATTATATTGATTATTTATTATAATTTGAAATTACTAGATATTATTAATTATCATCAAGACACCATTCAGCAAATGAATTAGCAGTTTCAGACAAGACAACTTTATATAATTCAATATTTTCTGGTAATTGATCTTTAATCATACTTACGAAATCACTAACTAAATTTTCTGAAGTTGGTTGATAAGGAAGAAAAAAAACTTTTTCAAATGCTGAAAGATCAATATCAGCATGCGGACTATTTGCATTTAATACTAAAGAATGGTCGTACTTATCTATAATAGAGGGTTTAACAAGTTTCATTAACAGACTGAAATCTAATACCATCCCATCTTTCTTGTGTCCAGATTCCTCAAGTATATTACCTCTTAATGTGACCCATAGCTTATAGGAATGGCCATGAATATTTTTACATAACCCATCGTAACCATGAAGCGCATGTGCCATTTCCATTTTAAATTGTTTTGTTATTCTAATTTTTTTCATGTATTTTCTATTTTAAATTTAATTTTACTTTTTTATGACTATAATATATCTTCTTGTTTTCGACACCTTGCCTTAAATTTTTTCTTTTCTCTTCTGGCATATTAGCAATTTCTATACAATCAATAGAGCAGCATTTTTCATACTTATCTCTACATTTTTTACACTGTAAAAAGAGTAGATTGCAATTAACATTCTTGCAATTAGTATGTAAGTCACAGGATTCACCACACTGGTGACAATTACTTATAATATGATCTGAAATTCTCTCCCCTCTCCTTTCATCAAAAACAAAATTCTTTCCTATAAACTTATTATCAATACTTTTATCCCGCTTGATTTGACGTACATAATCGATAATACCTCCATGAAGCTGGCATACATCATTAAAACCATGATGTTTTAAATATGCAGATGCTTTTTCGCATCTTATCCCTCCTGTACAATATAGTAATACTGGCTGATTTTTTTTACCCCTTAATATATCCTTAACAATCGGCAACTCTTCTTTAAAGGTTTCAACCTCAGGACATATTGCATCCTTAAAACGACCAATTTCACTCTCATAATGATTCCTCATATCAATAACAGTTGCTCCATTATCAATTGCTTTGTTCCATTGCACTGCATTTAAATGACGACCTACATTAGTAACGTCATAATCGCTTTCTGACAGGCCATCAGCTACAATTTTCTTTCTGATTTTTATAGTAAGTTTAAAAAAAGATTTCCCATCGTCCTCAACAGCAATCTTAAATGGAATTCCTTTTAATGAATCTTGGATATTAAGACTATCAATAAATAAAGACCAATTATGTTCGGGGACACTCATTTGGGCGTTTATTCCTTCTTTAGCAAGATATATTCTTCCAAAAACTAATAAGTCCTGCCATTTTGTATATAAAGCATCTCTAAAATCATCAATATCATTAATAATTATATATTTATAAAAAGATATTGTAATCCTCTTAAAAGACTCTTTTTCAAGCCTTAATATAGCTTCTTCTCTTCCAAGTTTATTGAATAATTTTTTCTTACCTCCGTTAGGATCCATTTATCAGATTTATAAGCGCATACAAAGATATAAAAACCTATGATTTTAATGAATATAAAATAACCTTAAAGGTTTATTCTTTAGTATTATATTTGTAAAAAAAAGATATCGATGCAGGATAAGTTTTTGGTAATTGGATCTTCTGGTCAAATAGGTACAGAATTAGTGGTTGAACTTAGAGGTTTATATGGAGAAAATAATGTTATCGCTTCTGATATTATACCATCATCAGATGAAATTATGAGATCAGGCCCTTTTGAAAAACTTGATGTTACGGATCCCTACTTACTATTAGAAATTGTCAAGAAACATAAGATCTCACATGTCTATTTATTAGCTGCAATTTTATCAGCAAATGCAGAAAAGAACCCTAATCTAGCATGGAAACTAAATATGGACTCTTTATTTAACGTCTTAAATCTTGCAAAAGAAAAAATAATTAGGAAAATCTTTTGGCCATCATCAATAGCTGTTTTTGGCCCAAGTACTCAAAAAATATTAACCCCACAACTTGCAATCACAGAACCAAATACAGTATATGGAATAAGCAAGCTTGCAGGAGAAAGATGGTGTGAATATTATCACAATAAATTTAATGTTGATGTAGTTTCGATTAGGTATCCTGGATTAATAGGTTGGAAAGCTAAACCAGGTGGTGGAACTACAGATTATGCTGTTCATATTTTTCATGAGGCCATAAAAAACAATAAATATACTTGTTTTCTTTCTAAAGAAACAACATTACCAATGATGTATATGCAAGATGCTATACAAGCAACAATACAGATAATGCAAGCAGAATCTAAAAGTATAAAAGTTAGATCTTCATATAATATTGCTGGATGTAGCTTTAACCCACTAGAAATTTCAACGCTAATACAATCTGAAATTCCTAATTTTACAATAAATTACGATATAGATTTCAGACAAGAGATTGCTGATTCATGGCCACAAAGTATCGATGATAGTACTGCTAAATTAGATTGGAAATGGGAAAAAGAATATACCCTTCAAAAGATAAATGATGATATGATACAGAATCTTAGAAACAAATATAATCTCTCATAATAATGAAAGAAGAAATATTAATCTATAATACACTAAAAAGACAAAAAGAAGTCTTCACGCCTATAAATAAAGATTATGTTGGTATGTATGTTTGTGGACCAACTGTATATGGGGATCCTCATTTAGGTCACGCTAGGCCTGCAATTACTTTTGATGTTGTTGTGAGATACCTTAAGCACTGTAAATACAGAGTCAGATATGTTAGAAATATTACAGATGCAGGACACTTAGTTAACGATGCTGATGAAGGAGAGGATAAAATTACTAGAAAAGCAAGATTAGAACAATTAGAACCAATGGAGATTGTGCAATTCTACACCTTGAGCTATCATAAAGCTATGAGCCTCTTGAATTGTGAGCCCCCTTCTATTGAACCAAGAGCAACGGGTCATATTATAGAACAAATTGAGATGGTGAAAAAAATTCTCAAAAATGGCTTTGCATATGAAAAAAATGGCTCGATATACCTAAATGTTACTAAGTATAATGAATCATACCCCTATGGGATTCTTTCAGGAAGAAACATTGAGGACACACTTGAAGGGACCCGCTCTTTAGATAGGCAATCTGAGAAGAATAGCCCAGTAGATTTTGCTATTTGGAAAAAAGCTTCTAAAGAACATATCATGAAGTGGTCTTCTCCATGGGGAGAGGGTTTTCCGGGATGGCACATGGAATGTTCTGCAATGGCAGAGAAATACCTTGGTAAAACTTTTGATATTCATGGTGGTGGAATGGATCTAATATTTCCACATCATGAAGCTGAAATAACACAAAGTCATGCCAGTAATAAATGTATGCCCGTAAATTATTGGATGCATAATAACATGATCACTGTAGATGGTAAAAAAATGGGGAAATCACTTGGTAACTTCATGAATCTTGAAGATTTTTTTTCAGGTAATCATGAAAAACTAAGTAAAGCATACTCGCCTATGACAATTCGTTTCTTTATGCTACAGGCTCACTATAGAAGCACCTTAGATTTTGGGAATGACGCCTTGCAAGCTGCAGAAAAAGGAATGCATAAATTAATGGAGGCCATTAAAACTCTTGGGAAATTAGAAGCAAGTGAAAATTCTAGCTTTGATTCTGATAAGCTAGAAAAGAAATGCTATAGTGCTATGAATGATGATTTTAATACACCTATTTTAATTGCTCATCTATTTGAAGGGGTGAAAGTTATTAATTCTGTTAAAGATGGGAATGCTAGTTTAAACAACCTAGATTTAGCAAAAATGAAATCTATTTTTCAAAATTTTGCCATTGAAGTATTAGGCTTAAGAATTTTAAAAGATAATAATAACAATCTTGTAAATGAAGTGATGGATTTAATTCTTCACTTAAGAAAAAATGCTAAAACAAATAAAGATTTTAATACTGCTGACTTAATTAGGGATGAATTAGAAAGAAAGGGTGTTGAAATTAAAGATGGTAGAGAGGGAAGTAGCTGGAATATCAAAAAATAATATATTTTTAAATGAAAATTTTAAATCTATTACTAATTTCTATTATTTTATTAGCATCTTGTTCTAATAATAAAACAACTAATGTTAGTAAGGGTGAGAATATAAAAACTAAAATCTCAATACCTAATTTTAATAGTGATAGTTCTTATTCTTTTATAAAAAAACAAGTTGATTTTGGACCTCGAGTAATTAGCACAAAGGCGTGGAATGAGTGCTCAAAATATTTAGTAGATAAACTTAACTCATATAATGCTTTTGTAAAAGTTCAAGAAGCTCCCGTTAAAACATATGATGGAAAAGAACATGTTCTAAGAAATATTATTGCTAGTTTTTCAGTTGAAAAGAATAATAGAATAGCCTTATTTGCTCATTGGGACTCTCGACATATTGCTGATCATGATAGTGTTAATACCAAACAGCCAATTTTAGGTGCAAATGATGGTGGTAGTGGTGTTGGTGTATTGTTAGAAATTGCTAGAAATTTAAACAACCAGAATCCAAATATCGGAGTAGATATAATATTATTTGATGCAGAAGACTACGGACAACCAGAAAACTCACAATACCCAATAATGAATGATTCATGGTGCTTAGGTTCTCAATATTGGTCAAAAAACCCTCATATAAAGAATTATTATGCAAAATATGGGATATTATTAGATATGGTTGGGGGTGAAAATGCTAGATTCAGGTATGAGGGCACATCTGAATATTACGCATCAGATATACTCAAAAAAGTATGGGATATGGCTCACAAAATAGGATACTCTGACTATTTTATATTTAAATCAAGCCCTCAAATTATGGATGATCATTATTATGTAAATACTCTAACAGGAATCCCTACAATTGATATCATAGAATTTGACCAATCTACTAAAACTAATTTTAATAAACATTGGCATACACATGCAGATAACATGAACAATGTAAATAGAAAAACACTAAAAGCTGTAGGGCAAACAGTATTGAATGTAATTTACACTGAATAATAATTATTGTTCATCACAACCTTGAATATAGGTTATATCAAAGTCATCAACCTGCATAACACCACTCTCATTAACAATACCAATAAAATCAGTCTCCATGGGGAAATACTCCATCTCGGTTATAGAGAGATATAAATCAATTAAAGCTAAAGAGTCTTCATTTGGAAAAACTAGATCAAACTCTTGAAGGCTTTCTTCATCTTTAAAAATATGCTGCCCCTCTCCATATATCCACCATCCAGAAAGAGATTCTGTTGATTTATTTATAGTAACTTCAGCTTTTTTTTGCTTATCTGTACAGGAAAAAAGTACAATAGTATAGCTAAAAATAATCAAGAAAATAAAATCTAAGTATTTCATAAAAATTCTATTTATAAAAATTCATTTCGTCAATATACTTCCAAGCCTTACAGGGAATTAAAGAAGATATATCTTTCCCTTCTTTAATAGATTTTCTAATAAACATAGCAGAAATACCCATCATAGGAACTCCATCTAAATATGTGATATTATTATGTTCCAACTTAAACTTAGAGCCATATCTTGGATATACATAAATTTTATAATCTTCTAAAATCTGGCGATAATTCTTCCACTTATTTAGCGTCTCAATATTATCAGCACCCATAATAAGAGAAAAATTATAGTTAGGGTATTTTTCTTTTAAATGAACAAGTGTGTTAATGGTATAAGATGGAACTGGTAGTGAAAGTTCAACATCAGAAACAAACAAATTATTTTGATCTTCAATGTCTCTTCTTATGATTTGTATTCTATGATATTGATCTAATAGTGTTTTTTTATTCTTTAGTGGATTCTGAGGAGAAACCACAAACCATACTTGGTTAAGATCAGAAAACTCGGCAATATAAGAACCAACAACCTTGTGGCCTATATGAAAGGGGTTAAAAGAGCCAAAAAAAAGACCAATTTTCATAATTTTATTTTAAAAAATTTGCAACTAAAGCTAAAACCTCATTACAGGCAATCGTAAAATCATCATTTAATACTACGTAATCAAAATACTGGTTCTTAGAAATTTCTTCTTCTGATTTTTTAATTCTTTTGCTAATGCTAGAAAGTGATTCTGATCTGCGGTCTGACAATCTCTTTTCTAAAACAGTGAGTGATGGAGGCATAATAAAAATTGATATGCAATTAGATGTAAATTTATTTTTCACATTAATACCGCCAGCTACATCTATATCAAAAACAACATGTTTATTTTCACTCCATATTCTTTCTAACTCAGAGTTTAAAGTGCCATAATACTGATCTGGATACACCTCTTCCCACTCAAGAAAATCACCCTTATCTATCTTTGATTTAAATTCTGAAATATTTAAAAAATAATAGTCTTTACCATTAATTTCATCCAATCTTTTTTCTCTACTACATGCAGAAACTGAAAAATTTAATGATGGTATTTTACTTAACAGGAAGTTCACTATAGAAGTTTTTCCTGCTCCAGATGGAGCTGATATTACAACGGTTTTACCTTCCATCTATAAAATATTTAATAACTGTTCTTTAATTTTCTCCAATTCATCTTTCATCTGAACAACAATCTTCTGCATGTTAGCATTAGAAGATTTTGATCCAACAGTATTGATTTCTCTACCAATTTCTTGAGCTATAAAACCGAGTTTTTTACCATTTGGAAAATCAGAAACAATAACCTCTAAAAAATAGTCAAGATGTGTTTTAAGACGAACCTGTTCCTCTGTAATGTCTTGCTTTTCAAGATAGTAAATTAGCTCTTGTTCTAATCGATTTTCGTCAATATTTTTATTATCAATCTCTGCTAGTTTTTCAGATAAACTTCTTTTAATGTTTATAATCCTTTCTTCTGCAAATGGAGAAATTTGATTTAACAGCATGTTGATTTTATTAACTCTTGAACTCACATCCTCTTCCAATTTAACCCCTTCATCTAATCTATATTGAAGCAAGTTATTAATTGCTATATCTATTCCATTAATGATCTCATTCCATTCGTTTTCATCAGCCTTATCTTCTTCTTTTTGTATTACATCTGGCATTTTTAACAATGAAGGAATTAAATCTGCTTCAAAAGATTTCATATTTAGCATGTTTTCTTTAGTTCCTAATTCTTTCTTAAGTTGTTGTATTTGCTTATAGTAATCTTTAATGACTGTTGTATTTAAGCAATATTTAAATGGGGATTCTACTTTTTCCTTCCAAACAGAAAGTTCAATTTTACCTCTTTGTAACTTTTTTGATAGTAAATTTCTGAGATCAATCTCTTTGTCTCTATAAATAGACGAAATTTTAATATTTGTATCAAGCTGTTTAGAATTAAGTGACTTTAATTCAATAGTAAAATTAGCATATTTCATATTTAATTCATGCTTACCATAGCCTGTCATTGAATGGATCATAATTACTTATTTTATACAAAACTATAAAAGTTAATTTGTAATAACTTTTTTTGTTGGTATACTTACTAAGAATACCGCTATAAAAATAAAAATTGAAGAAACTATTTTTACATAATCTATTGTATCACTATTATAAAGTATAGCAATTACAGATGCTAATACTGGTTGTAGATATATATATATGCTAACAATTGAGGGGTTAAGCGATTTCAAAGCAAAAGCATTCAAGAGGTATGCTATAAAAGTTGTACATACAACAACAAATAAAATTTTTAGATAAATATCATTAGTAAACGAATCAAGATTTATTGAGTTTAAATCTTGATAACCAAAAGGTAAAACAAAAAATAGTCCAAATAAAAAAACAAAAAACATTACAGTTAATGGATTGTATTTCTTCATTAAACCTTTAACGAGAACTAAATATATAGCATAACTAGTAGCATTAATTAAAACTAGAATATTTCCAATAAAAAAATCATTATCAAAACTAACACTGCCTGAATTCAAAATTAAAGCACCAGCACCTATAATTCCTAATACAATACCTATTATCTTTTTAACTGTGATTTTTTCTCCTATCAAAAGAGCTGATATTATTATAACTAGAACGGGATTAACAGTCATAATAATAGCTGCATTAATTGGTGTTGTAAGATTTAATCCTTCAAAAAAAAATAATTGATTAATCGCAACACCGAACAGACCACAAAGAGCTAATCTAAAAAAATCTTTTTTTTCTACAGACTCCTTAATAAATAAAAAATAAAAAAAAGAAAAAAGAAAAACCCCACATAAAACCCTCAATAATATAAATCCTGAAGGTTCAATATATTCAGGCATTACATCTTTTGCAATAGTATAATTTAATGCGTAAATTAAATTAACAATAAAAAGAGCAATATGAGCAAAAAATATTCTCTTCAAATTAAACTATTTATTATATGAGTTACAATTGTTTTCACAATGTGTTTTAATACTTTTGTAAAAGTAAATAATCTAATATGACAGCAATGAAATTTGGCACAAAAACAATTCACGCTGGCCAAGAGCCAGACCCAACAACTGGAGCAATAATGACTCCAATATATCAAACATCAACATATGTTCAGCAATCACCAGGAGATCATAAAGGTTATGAATATTCTAGAACAGGAAATCCTACAAGAAATGCCCTTCAAAATAATTTAGCTGCTCTTGAAAATGGTAAATTCGGACTTTGCTTTGGTAGTGGATTGGCAGCAGTGGATTGTATTATTAAGCTATTGAAACCTGGAGACGAAGTAATCTCAACAAATGACCTTTATGGAGGGACATACAGAATCTTTACAAAAGTCTTTGAAAAAATGGGAATAAAATTTCATTTTACAGGAATGAATAAATTAGAAAATATCGAATCTCTAATAAATAAAAACACAAAAATGATTTGGGCAGAAACACCGACAAATCCTATGCTAAATATCGTTGATATTAAGAGTTTGTCACTAATATCAAAACAAAATGAACTAATTTTTGTAGTTGACAATACATTTGCTACGCCATATTTACAAAGACCTTTAGATCTAGGAGCGGATATAGTAATGCACTCACTAACAAAGTATATGGGGGGTCATTCTGATGTAGTAATGGGAGCCGCAATATGTAACAACGAGAAAATTGCAGAAGAGCTATACTTCCTTCAAAATAGTTGTGGTGGGGTACCTGGTCCTCAAGATGCCTTTTTGGTGCTACGGGGGATAAAAACCCTGCATGTACGAATGCAAAGGCATTGTGAAAACGGTAAAGTTATTGCAGAATTCTTAAAAAATCATCCTAAGGTGAATAATGTATACTGGCCAGGTTTTAAAAGTCATCCTAACCATGATATTGCAAAAAGACAAATGAATGATTTTGGAGGAATGATTTCATTTGACTTGATTGGAAATAAACTCAAGGACGCAATTAAAGTAGTTTCTAGCACTCATTTTTTTACTCTTGCAGAAAGTTTAGGAGGGGTAGAATCTCTAATAGGCCATCCTGCTAGTATGACTCACGCTGCTATCCCAAAAGTTGAAAGAGAAAAAACAGGCGTAGTAGATTCTCTAATTAGACTCAGTGTAGGAATTGAAGATATAGAAGATCTACAAGAAGATCTTGGTAAGGCATTAAATAAAATATTTTGATAAAAAACGCCATAGTAACAGGTAGTAGTAAAGGGATTGGCAGAGAACTTGCTTTACTTTTACTTGAAAGTGGATTTAAAGTTTATGGTTACTCAAGAACCAATTCTATTAATCATATAAATTTCAAATTTCAAAAAACTGATTTATCGGATGTTAACTCTATAGATAGTATTAAACTACCAGAGATTAACAAGAATGATCAGGTTTTTTTAATTAATAATGCTGGTGAGATTGGAGTAATAGATAAAATAGGAAATAAAAAATCAAGTGAAATTATCAATGAATTTAATATCAATCTTATTGCACCTACAATATTTTGCAACAATATTATTAATTTTTATAAGGGTAATTCAAAGATTATTATTAATATAAGTTCAGGGGCAGCGCTTAGACCAATTGAATCTTGGGGAACCTATTGCCAAAGTAAATCCGCAATAGATATGTTGACCAGAATGATTGAAGCAGAAAACAATAATGTGAAAGCTTACTCAGTTTATCCAGGAGTGGTAGACACAGACATGCAGCTTAAAATAAGAAATACTGAAAAAACTAAATTCCCCTTAAGGGGGAGGTTTATTGAGTACTATAATAATAATGAGCTAGTTAATCCAAAAGTAATTGCTCAGAAAATAGCCTATTTGATGAATAATTTACCAAAATTTGACAGCAATATGGTCTCATTAAGAGATTTGGTGATATAGGAGATAAAAAAGAGTAAAAAGCCCTCATTTTTTAACCTAAGCACTTGTTAATCAAATAATTACATAGTCTGACAATTTTTAACAATAAAATGTGAAGAAAGTCAATAAAAAAATAATATAATTTTAAATTATATCAGTACAAACTATTGAAAATCAAACGTTTACATTTAAAAATACAGTCTTAATATACAGTTAATTAAAAAAAGTCATGATAAAACTTTTTTAAGCTTAATCTTAATGACCAAGATCTTTTCTTTCTAAGTTTGTCGACAGTATTAATCAAATTAATAAATTATGGACAATGTATTTAAATATTTTAATGGCTTTTTTAAAGGCTTAACTGGTTTAGTTTTAACAGTATTAGGACTAGGTGTTGCTGTGCAACTTGTATATCCTGAAGGGATGTTTGGAATGGATGCAATCGGTAATGTAACTAACATCATAGATTCCTTAGGTGGAGGTGGTTTTGCTGGATTAGTTGCTTTATGTGTATTATTCGGATTATTATCGAATAACAAGTAAAAATCTTTACAATAATTATTAAAATAGCCCTACAGAAAAGTAGGGCTATTTTATTTTAAAATTTTAATTACCTTTATCTCGTTATTAAATTACACATTATGAAAAAATTATATAATTTACTAATAGACAATTTAAATAAAGCGATTAAATTAGCATTAACATTCTTATGTTTAGGTATTGTTGTTCAATTGTTAATAGATGATGATATTCTAGGATGGGATCCAATATCTAATATTCAAAGTGCAGGGCCTTCTTTTATTGGGGTTATATCATTAGTAGTTTTGTTCCAGCTTTTTAATAAGAAATAGGTCTGTATATTCATTAGTGAGCTTCAAGCCAATGAATTCCAACACCTATATCAACAATCAAAGGAACTTCTAAGGAGCAAGCCTTACTCATTGATTCTGCCACAATAATTCTTAATTCCTGCTCTTCATCTACATGCATATCAAAAATTAACTCATCATGAACTTGTAAAATCATTTTAGATTTCATCTTGTTTTTAGATAATTCTTCGTCAATTTTTATCATTGCGATTTTAATAATATCAGCTGCAGTTCCCTGAATAGGAGCATTAATAGCATTTCTTTCTGCAGCACCACGCATGATAGCGTTTCTTGAATTAATATCCTTTAAATAACGTCTTCTCCCAAAAATAGTTTCTACATATTCCAGCTCTCGAGCTTTCAGAATAGATGAATCCATATAATCTTTAACTCCAGGAAATTCATCAAAATACTGATCTATTATTTTTTTAGACTCTCCTCGACTAATTCCAATATTTTGAGAGAGACCAAATGCAGATATTCCATATATAATACCAAAATTGACAGACTTTGCATTACTTCTCATTATTTTGTCTACATCTTTTAAATCTACATTGTATACTTTTGCAGCAGTAGCAGAATGAATATCTAAACCATTATTGAATGCATCTATCATGCTTTTATCTTTACTCAGAGAAGCCATTATTCTTAGCTCTATTTGTGAATAATCAGCAGCTAGTAGAAGGTGGTCTTTGCTAGCAATAAAAGCTTGACGTATTTTCATGCCTCTTTCTGTTCTAATGGGAATATTCTGTAAATTTGGGCGAACAGAACTTAGTCTTCCAGTTGATGCCACAGATTGATTAAATGTTGTATGAATTCTTTTTGTTTTAGGATCTATAATCTCAGGAAGCGCATTAACATATGTTGATAATAACTTTTTAAGCTCTCTATAATCAAGTATATAATCAATTATTTTATGTTCACTACGTAGTTTTTGTAAGGTCTCTTCGGAAGTTGAATATTGTCCTGATTTTGTTTTTTTAGGTTTTTTTACAAGCTGCATTTTCTCAAATAACACAACCCCCAACTGTTTTGGTGATGATATATTAAAATCAGCTTCTGCTAGCTCATGGATTATGTTGGAGGTCTGTAATGCTACTTTTTCAAGCTCAATAGAATAGTCTTTCAGCATATCAACATCTAAATTAATTCCCTCTAGTTCCATTTTACTTAACACTTGCAGTAAAGGCATTTCAATATCATTGAATAAATCCATTACTCCATCTTTATTTAGCTCTTGTTTAAAAATCTCGTAAAGCTTGTTTATTATATCTACCTGCTTATTAAACCTTGAGGAAATAGCCTCAATGCTTAAATCAGATAATGTGTATTTATTTTTTCCTTTTTTAATAGTATCAACATCCAATGATATAGAGAGATAGTTTTCTGATATTAAGTCAAGGTTATGCCTAAGGTCAGGATGTAGAATATAATGAGCAATAGCTATGTCAAATAGATTTTTATCTAAATAAATGCCGTTGTGAGACAATAATTTAATCTGATCCTTAATGTTATGACTAATCTTTGTAAATTTTTGATCCTTAAATACTGGCCTTAGAAGTTCAATATATTTTATTCTGTTTCTATTATCTAAAGGAACATACATTATGTGATCTGAAGAAAATTTTATAGAAATACCTAATATGCTATTATTACTATTAAAATCATTAATTACAGTTCGAAAAACCAACAAATTTTGATTAACAGATTTTGTTAAAAAACCTAATAAATCTATTTCAGAATTACATACTATATGGTTTATCTCTTCTAATCTTTGATTTTCTTTAGTTTTTAATTGATTACTTGGATCAGAAAAAAGATCAATTTGATCATTGATTACTATTGCTTCTTTAATGTTCTGGTCTTCTGTAGAGATCTTTTGGGTTTCCTCATTTTTAAATAATCTATCAATAACATTCCTAAATTCAAGCTCATTAAAAAATTCTAAGATAGTATCCCTACTTTCTATTTTAAGCAGCATTTTATCTTCATCAAAATCTACAGGAACATCTGTGATAATGGTAACGAGTTTTTTAGACAATAATCCAATCTCTTTAGAGGCTCTTACCTTTTCTTGTATTTTTCCTTTTAAAGAGTCCACATTAGCAAATAACCCTTCAACAGATCCATACTCAGCTATAAATTTTTGAGCCGTTTTCTTACCAACACCTGATATTCCGGGAATATTATCTGCTGCATCCCCCATCATAGCTAAAAAATCAATAACCTGACTTACTTTTTTAATACTGAACTTGTCTAAAACCTCTTTAATTCCCCAGGTTTCAGTAGGCTGCCACTTGTTCCCTGGTCTATACATAAAAATATTTTCCGAAACCAATTGAGCAAAGTCTTTATCAGAAGTCATCATAAATACCTGAAAACCTTCTTTTTCAGCTTTTATAGCTAAAGTTCCTATGACATCATCAGCTTCAAAACCATCTTTATAAATCTTGGGAATACCAAGCGCTTCAAGAAGCCTATCAATATAAGGGAGGGCTTCAGAAATACCCTCTGGCATTGCATCGCGATGTGCTTTGTAACCTGGATAATCAATATGTCTTTGTGTTGGCTTTTTAGTATCAAAAACAACAGCTAAATGTGAGGGCTTCTGCTTCTTAATTACCTCAATAAGTGTATTTGTAAAACCAAAAATAGCTGATGTGTCAAGTCCTTTAGAGTTTATTCTAGGATTTTTAACAAATGCAAAATAAGCTCTATATATTAAGGCAAATGCATCTAGTAAAAACAGCTTCTTTTTTTTATTCATATCAAAGTAAAAGTACAATTTATAATATACTTTACTTTTAAAAATCATACTTTTATAGTGTAATATAAAAGCCCCAATGAATCAAAAATTAAAATATAGCGTTATAAAGGTATTTATAGCTCCCTTCCTTTTTGGGCTTGTTATGTGGATAGTAAAATTAACAGAAAATGCATGTGAATTTTCCTTTAATGACTATGGGGTATTACCTAGAAAAATTTCAGGACTAAAAGGTGTTTTACTATCTCCATTTATACATGGAGATATTGAACATTTAATAAATAATACCCTACCTATTATAATGCTTGGTGGGGCGCTTTGTTTTTTTTATAAAAAAAATTACAAGGAAATTTTTTTATGGCTATTTCTTACTTCTGGGATTTTATTATGGGGGATTGGTAGAAACCAGACTTTTTCACATGATGGGCTTCCTTCTGGGCTAGTTTTTCATATAGGTGCAAGTGGAGTTATTTATGCTCTAGCTAGCTTTATATTTTTTAGTGGCTTACTAAGTAATAATAAAAGATTATCTGCTATGTCTTTAATAGTAATATTTATTTATGGAAGCTTATTCTGGGGTCTTCTTCCTATTAATCCAGGGATTTCTTGGGAAGGACATCTATCCGGTTTTATTGCAGGAATTATCATAGCTTGGTTTTTCAGAAAAGAAGGACCAAAAAGAAAAAAATATCAGTGGGAAATCGATGAAGAATTAGAGGCGATTGAAAAAGAAAGAATAAAAATTATTTATGAATATAAGGAAAAGTAAACTATTTGTCTTTTATAACCCCATAGTTAGATGAAAACCAAACTCTTTCATGGAAGTAATAAAAAAGTAATTTAACTACCCTATCTAGTACAACCAAAGATAAAGCCATATCTTTAGAAATAGGAGGAATGTCTAAATAAGGGGGAAGCATCGTTAAAACGAAATAAGTCGTTGTCATTGCTAAAAGATTCCATGTAATTGACTTAAGTATGTGTCTTTTTCTATTTATTTTTACTTTATTCATTATATTGTTTTTTACATTAACAATAATACAAAATTTAATAACGTATTGATTTTGAAAAAATGTATTTTCGCCAGTGATGAAAAATATTAGAAATTTTTGTATTATAGCTCATATTGATCATGGTAAAAGCACTTTAGCAGACAGATTACTTGAGTTTACCGGAGCGGTAAGTGAAAGAGATTCCCAAGATCAATTATTAGATGATATGGATCTTGAAAAAGAGCGTGGAATCACAATTAAAAGCCATGCTATTCAGATGAATTACAAATTTAATAATAATGACTACATACTTAATTTAATTGATACACCGGGACATGTAGATTTTTCATATGAAGTTTCTCGATCAATTGCCGCTTGTGAAGGTGCTTTACTTATAGTAGATGCCGCTCAAGGAATACAAGCACAAACTATCTCAAATTTATATCTAGCATTAGATAATGATTTAGAAATAATACCAGTATTAAACAAAATAGATCTACCTAGCGCAGATCCAGAAGTAGTTAAAGATGAAATTGTTGATTTACTTGGGTGTGAAAAAGAAGAGATTATTGCTGCTAGTGCTAAAACTGGAATAGGAATTAGTGAAATTATTAAGGCTATTATTAATAGAATCCCTCCTCCCAAAGGAGATCCAAAAGCACCATTACAAGCTATGATATTTGATTCAGTTTATAATACCTTCAGAGGAATTGAAGCGTATTTTAAGATAATTAACGGTTCAATACAAAAAGGTGAGAAGGTTAAGTTTATGTCAACAGGTAAAGAATACTTAGCTGAAGAAATTGGCGCTTTGAGGCTTGTACAGTTTCCTGAAAAAATAATGAAGGCTGGAGATGTTGGTTATATAATATCAGGGATAAAAGAAGCTAAGGAGGTTCAGGTGGGAGATACTATAACCTCAGTATTAAATCCAGCAAAAGAGCCGGTTAAAGGTTTTGAGGAAGTTAAACCGATGGTTTTTGCTGGAATATATCCAGTAGATAATGAAGATTTTGAAGAATTAAGAAGCTCAATGGAGAAGCTACAACTAAATGATGCTTCGCTAACTTATGAAACAGAATCATCTGTAGCATTAGGTTTTGGCTTTAGATGTGGTTTCTTGGGGATGTTACATATGGAGATTATTCAAGAAAGACTAGAGAGGGAATTTGAAATGACTGTAATAACAACAGTTCCAAATGTATCATACTACGCATATAAACATAATAATGAAAAATTAATTATTCATAATCCAAGTGACTATCCAGATCCAAGTACCCTGTCTTATGTAGAAGAGCCTTATATAAAAGCACAGATAATAACAAAATCAGACTTTATTGGTCAAGTAATGAATTTATGTATTTCAAAAAGAGGTGAGTTGAAAAATCAGGTATACCTATCCATAGATAGAGTAGAAATTAGCTTTGAAATGCCTCTAGGAGAAATCGTTTTTGATTTTTATGATAAGCTTAAATCGGTTTCAAAAGGATATGCTTCATTTGATTATTATCCTATGGATTATAAAGTCTCTAATTTAGCAAAACTTGATATCTTATTAAACGGAGACCCTGTAGATGCGCTATCCGCCTTAGTTCATAAAGATAACTCTTATGCATTAGGAAAGAAATTATGCTCTAAGCTTAAAGAATTAATCCCTAGGCAACAATTTGATATTGCTATTCAATCTGCAATTGGCTCAAAAATTATTTCAAGAGAAACAGTTAAAGCTTTAAGAAAAGATGTTACTGCAAAATGCTATGGTGGAGATATTAGTAGAAAACGAAAGCTGTTAGAAAAGCAAAAGAAAGGTAAAAAAAGAATGCGCCAAGTCGGTAATGTTGAGATACCTCAACAAGCATTTTTATCAGTTTTGCAATTAGATGATTAAAATGTTATTTTTGATTAAAACACTTATAAATGGGTAGAGCCTTTGAATTCAGAAAAGCAAGAAAAATGAAGCGTTGGTCAAAAATGGCTAAAACTTTTACCCGTATAGGAAAAGATATTGTAATTGCTGTTAAAGAAGGGGGAGCTAGTCCTGAAACAAATTCAAGGCTAAGACAAGTTATGCAAAATGCTAAAACTGCAAATATGCCAAAAGATAATGTCCTTCGTGCAATAAAAAAAGCAAGCAGTAAGGATACTGTAAATTATGAGGAAATTTCTCTTGAGGGATATGCTGTTAACGGAGTTGCTGTTTTTGTAGATTGTGCAACTAACAATAATAACAGAACAGTAGCTGATGTAAGGTCTTATTTTAGTAAATGTGATGGAGATTTAGGAATAAATGGATCTTTAAAATTTATATTTAATAGAAAAGGGGTTTTTACCATTGAACCTCATCAACTATCAATATCAATAGAAGATTTAGAGATGGAGCTTATTGATGCGGGATTAGAGGAGTTAGAGGTTGATGAAGATGCCTTAACCATCTACTGTGATTTTACTGATTTCAGCAACATGCAAAGAAAAATTGAAGAACTAGATATTGAAATTAATAATTCTGAACTTCAAAGAATTCCTACTATTAACAAGAAAATTACGACTGAACAATCAAAAAAAGTATTAAAACTACTTGATCTCCTTGAGGAAAATGAAGATGTTCAACAAGTTTTTCATAATATGGAACTTACAGAAGCGATATTAAAAACTATGGAGGCATAATGAATGTACTAATATTAGGAAATGGGGGAAGGGAGCATGCTCTAGCTTGGAAAATATCTCAAAGCAGCTCATGTAATAAACTTTTTATTGCCCCTGGTAATGCTGGTACAGAACTAATAGGGCTTAATATTGATATATCTGTAACGGATTTTCAAAGCATAAAAAAACTAGCAATAAAAGAGGAGGTTTCCATGATTATTGTTGGGCCGGAAGATCCCCTTGTTAAAGGCATATTTGATTTCTTTAAAAATGATAAATTTCTAAATCATATAACTGTAATTGGGCCATCTCAAGAAGGAGCTAAACTAGAGGGAAGCAAAGAGTTTGCAAAAGAGTTCATGATCAAAAATAATATACCAACGGCAAAATACCAGGCTTTTACCAAAAAGACAATTAAGGAAGGATATGACTTTTTAGAAACACTAAATCCACCATATGTATTGAAAGCAGATGGATTAGCTGCTGGAAAAGGAGTTTTGATTATCAATGAGATTAAAAAAGCAAAAGAAGAACTAGAAGCAATGCTTTTAAAATCTAAATTTGGAAAAGCCGGTAAAAAAGTTATTATAGAAGAATTTCTAGATGGTATTGAACTTTCTGTATTTGTTATAACAAATGGAGACTCATATAAAATTCTACCATCAGCTAAAGATTATAAAAGAATAGGAGAGGGAGATACTGGTCTTAATACTGGAGGTATGGGAGCTATTTCTCCAGTACCTTTTATTGATAGGTTTTTTATGGAAAAAATTGATCAAGAGATAATTAGACCTACAATAGAAGGTCTAAAGAAAGAGAATATTCACTATCAAGGATTTTTATTTATTGGTTTAATAAAAATTGGTTCAGAGATAAAAGTAATTGAATATAACGTTCGTTTAGGTGATCCAGAAACTGAGGTGGTAATACCAAGAATTAAATCTGATTTGTTAAATCTATTAAAAGGAATTCGAGATGGAACCTTTAGTGAAAAAGATTTAAATATCAGCGAAGATACAGCCGCAACAGTTATGCTGGTTTCAAAGGGATATCCAGAAAAATATATGACAGGACATACAATTACAAATTTTAAAAATTGTGAAAACAGTATAGTTTTTCATGCAGGAACTAAAAAACATAATGAAGAAACTCAAACTAATGGAGGTCGAATTATGGCAATAACTTCTTTAGGGAAAAACCCTGAAGATGCATTAAGAAAATCGTATAAGACAGCTAAAGATATTCATTTTGAGGGAAAAAACTATAGAAGAGATATTGGTTTTGATTTATAATGCCTTATGTTCTTCTCCATTTTTTTTGTGATTAAACATCATTAAAACCCATGTAACTAAGAAAATAAAAATAACCAATATATATATATAGTTTATTGTATTTCCTATTGAAGGCATAAACTCAAAAGTTGATGTAAAAAAATCACCAATAGCATTCCAAAAATCTTTCATCATAGTCTTTTATATTTAAATGTCAAATTTATATATTTTTGAATTAATAAATGCTACTTCAAACTCTTATAAATCCAAAACCTAAAACAATAGCTTATTTTGCTATTATATCCTCTATTTTTATGGGGCTTCCATATATTATAAATAGAACTTTTTGTATTCATGATCTACCGCTCTATCCTCATTGGTTACTTTTAATTTTCTCTATTTTCATTGTTCCATTACACGCATTTGGATTAAATAACTTAATCTATAAAAACAATATTATAAAGAAAGAAAACTTAATAATTGCTACTGTTTTTGTGCTTCTTAATTCATTAAATACAGGGGTTTTTGATAGCCTTATATCAAGTTTTTTAATGCTTTTTGTTATAAACTATCTTTTTGAATCATATCAAAAAGATTATCCATTTAAAGAGGTTTTTAGTGCTTCTTTAATTTTAGCGATCATCGTATATCTAAATCCTATTATGCTAATAATGTACTTGCTTGTTTTATTTAGCGGATTAGTATTTAGCTACGCAAATTGGAGAAGTCTTGTTGTGTCAATTATTGGCTTTTGTATTCCTTATATTTTATATGTTATATATTTAAGCCTATTTAGTGAGAAAATTAATATATCATTAATTTTTTCTCTACCTCAAATTTCATTAAATATAGAAATATGGAAATGGATCAATGAAGAGACAACATCCATGCTCATATTATTATTTATTGTTTTGATTTCATTTTTTGAGTTCTTTAACTGGTTATACAAAAAAAGTATTAGATCAAGAAAATCTTTTTTTATTATTTTACTTTATTTCTTATTCTCACTTTTAATTTGTTTGTTTGGATCTATAGATAATTGGTATATTTTAATCAGTCCTCTAAGCGTTTTTATTGCTAATTATTTTACGTATACAAAAAATCGAAGTATCGCAAATATTCTTTTTTATATTTTAATTATTAGTTCTTGTTACTCTCGGTGTGCGATTGTCATATAATATGTAAATTTACGTCCTAAATTATATATATGAAATTTGGAGTTGTCGTTTTTCCTGGATCTAATTGTGATAAAGATATTATTTCAGCTTTAGAAGAAACTATAAATCAGAAGGTTATTGTGCTCTGGCATAAAGATACTGATCTTAAAAATTGTGATGTAATTTTTCTTCCTGGAGGTTTTTCTTTTGGCGATTACTTACGCTCAGGAGCTATAGCTAAATTCTCACCAATAATGGAAAAAGTAATTAATTTTGGTAAAGAAGGAGGAATTATTATAGGTATCTGTAATGGATTTCAAATACTCACGGAAAGCGGTCTACTTCCAGGTGCACTACTTCATAATACAAGTAATAAATTTATATGTAAGAATGTTAATTTAAAAATAACGAACACCGATTCCGTAGTGACTAATCAGTATAAAAAATCTGTTATTAAAATTCCAATTGCTCATGGAGAAGGAAGATACTTTGCTGACGAAGAAACAATTGCTGATTTATTTGCAAATAATCAAGTAATATTTCAATATTGTAATGAAAATGGCGAAATAGATTCTATATCTAACCCAAATGGCTCTCTATCTAATATAGCAGGAGTTTGTAATAAGCAAAGAAATATATTTGGCATGATGCCTCACCCTGAAAGAGCTTCAGATTATACATTAAAAAACACTGACGGAATAGGCTTATTTGAAAGCATCTTAGCTGCGTTGAAATAATAGCGCTACAAAACTTTTCCTTATAAATCATAATTGTTTAAAAAACTGTTAACAACGTTTAAGTATTCATGTTTAACAAATTTTTTAATTTTTTAAAATTGTATAAACTCAATAGGCATCATTAATTTTATAATTATAATCTAAGCAAAAGAGACTCAATGATAGTAGAAAATCAAAAAAAATTAATAAAAAACATTAAACATGAAAAATACTCATATGAGGATACATTAAAATCTTCAATTGAATATTTTAATGGTGATGAACTTGCAGCTACAACATGGATGAATAAGTATGCTATGAAAGACTCTGGAAATAACTTTGTTGAAAAAACACCAGATGATATGCATAAAAGAATGGCAAAAGAATTTGGTAGAATAGAAAGTGATTATAAATTAAAGTATAATCTAAATGGAAGTGCAAAATTCTTATCCATGTATGGGCAAAAAAGAAAAACTTTAAGTGAAAATATAATATATGATCTTTTTCGTGATTTTAAATATATCATTCCACAAGGAAGTGTTATGAGCTCTCTTGGAAATCATTATAAATTAGCTTCTCTCTCAAACTGTATAGTAGTACCTGAATTACATGATTCTTATGGAGGAGTCTTTTATGCAGATCAACAACTAGCTCAACTATTTAAAAGAAGGTGTGGTGTTGGTGTTGATATTTCAAATTTACGCCCCTCGGGATCAAAAGTTTCTAATGCAGCTGGCAGCACATCTGGTGCTGTTTCATTTATGAATAGATTTTCTAATACAACTCGTGAAGTTGCTCAAAATGGAAGACGTGGAGCATTAATGCTTACAATGGATATTGCACACCCAGACATTGAAGATTTTATTACTATTAAACAAGATCTAACTAAAGTTACTGGCGCTAATGTTTCTATACGTTTATCAGATGAATTCATGAAAGCTGTTGAGAAAAATAATCAATATACGCACAGATGGCCAATTGATTCAAAAAAACCCGAATTTACTAAAGAAATAAATGCAAGAGATCTATGGAACACGATAATTAAGTGTGCTCATAATACTGCTGAACCTGGATTAATCTTCTGGGATAGACAACACTGGTATTCAACGTCATCAATATATCCAGGATATAAAAATACATCTACAAATCCATGCTCAGAAATAGCTATGCAGGGAGGAGATAGCTGTAGGTTAATTGCGTTAAATCTTTATAATTTTGTAGACAACCCTTTTACTAAAAACTCTTCTTTTGATTTAAAAAAGTTTTATGAAGTAACCTACGAAGCTCAAAGACTTATGGATGATCTAGTTGACTTAGAAACAGAGGCTATAGAGAGAATATTGGGGAAAATTTCTTTAGATAATGAACCGGACAATATTAAAGAAGTTGAAAAAGAAACGTGGGAGTTATTACTAAAAACAGGAAAGGAAGGGCGTAGAACAGGACTTGGATTTACAGCTTTAGCTGATATGGTTGCTGCATTAGGTTATGCTATTGATTCTGACGAAGCAATAATTTTTGTAGAAAAAATAATGAAAGAAAAATGTAGAGCGGAATTTGATTGTTCTATTGATATGTCATTAGAAAGAGGGAGTTTTGTTGGTTTTGATAAAGAAATAGAAAATACTTCTGAATTTGTTCATATGCTTAAAGCAGAGCTTCCAGATGTTTATGAAAGAATGATGAAGTTTGGGAGACGAAACATTTCAATTAGTACGGTCGCTCCAACAGGAACTCTTAGTATGCTAGCTCAAACCTCTTCAGGTATCGAGCCTGTTTTTATGACTCATTATAAAAGAAGGCGTAAACTAAACGAAGATGATACAGAGGAAAAAGTTGATTTTATTGATGATTTAGGTGATAAATGGCAAGAATTTACGGTATACCATCATAATCTTAAAAAATGGATGAAGATAACTGGCGAAAAAGATATATCTAAAAGTCCTTATTCAGGATCTACTGCGCCAGAAATAAACTGGGAGAAACGGGTTACAATGCAAAGTGTAGTTCAAAAATACGTAACACACTCAATAAGCTCAACAATCAATCTTCCTAAGGATGTATCACTAGAAGAGGTTGGTTCAATTTACTTAAATAGCTGGAAAGAAGGCCTAAAAGGAATTACTGTTTATAGAGAGGGGTCTAGGTCAGGAGTATTGATATCAGCTGAAACAAATAATAATGAAGATACGGGTATTGCTGATTTTAAAGAAACACAAGCCCCTTCTAGGCCAAAAAAAATTGACGCAAAAGTTGTACGATTTCAAAATAATAAAGAAAAATGGATTGCAGTAGTTGGGTTGATTAATGGTAGACCTTATGAAATATTTACTGGTAAAACTGAAGATGTTTTTTCTGTTCCACCACAAGTGGAATATGGATGGGTAATTAAAAATAAAAGAGAGGACAATACAACTCAATATGATTTTCAATATGAAGATAAAGAAGGTTATAAAGTAACAATGGGCGGTTTATCAAGATCCTTTGATAAAGAGTTTTGGAATTATGCAAAATTAATATCTGGAGTTTTAAGACATGGCATGCCGCTTCCATACGTAGTGGATTTAATTAGTACTATGAATTTATATGATGATAATATTAATACGTGGAAAAGTGGTGTTGTAAGAGCTCTAAAAACATTTATTGCAGATGGAACAAAAATGAATGATCATACCTGTAGTGAGTGTGGAGACGAGGGGCTTGTTTATGAAGAGGGGTGTTTAAAATGTATGAGTTGTGGTTATAGTAAATGTGGTTAATGCAAAAGTACTTTTATAGTAATTCTGATGCTTTGTAAATGAATAAATCATTCTATTATCTAATACTTATTTTATTTTTATGTAGTTGTGCAAATATTATTACGCCAAGTGGCGGAGAAAAGGATGAAAGCGCTCCAATTCTTCTTAAAACATTCCCCAAAAATAAAACATTAGATTTTCAAGAAAAAAAAATAACGTTTCACTTTAATGAAAATATCGAAGAAAATAGATGGAATGACTATTTTTATATTTCACCATTACTAGTAAATAATATTAAGTATAAAATTAACAATAAGGTTATGACTATTTTTCTTAATGACACATTAAAAGATAATACAACTTATTCTTTATACCTAAATCAATGCATAAAAGATGTTAATGAAGGAAATATATTAAAAAAGCTTAAATATTTGTTTTCTACTTCTAGTAAAATAGATACCCTAAATATACAGGGTCAATTAATATCTGCTAGAACTTTAGAGCCAAAAAGTAATACATGGGTTTTCTTACATAAAGAAGAATTGACTGATAGCTTATGCTTTGTGTCAAAACCTCTTTATGTTGCAAAAAGTGATGAAGAGGGGTTATTTGTTTTTGATAATCTAAATATGGAAAAATATAAAATATTCTCACTCACAGGATTAGATTTTGTATATAATGAAGGTGATGAGGTTGGTTTTATAAACCAATTAATCAGTTCTACTAATGATAGTAATCTTATAATATATATGTCTGATCCATTATATGTACAAAAAAACAATACCAATCCAGACACAGTTTCTAAAGTAGATATTAACAGTAAATTAAATGGGAATATTCATATTAAAAGTAATCTTAATACAAATATTATTGTAACTCTTTACAAGGATGAGAAATTATTTAGACAAGCTTTCTTCACAAAAAGCCCATATACAATTAATGATATACAAGCAGGCGAGTATAAAGTTTCTTTAACAATTGATCAAAACAATAATCAAGTTTGGGATACTGGGAATTTTAGTTTACGAAAACAACCTGAAAAAATTTATCATTACAACCAACCAATAACTATCAGGGAAAATTGGGATTTAGAAGTTAAATGGAGTATTAGTGAATTGTAAAGTCATCTCGGTCTTGTAGGAAATTCATTTTTTTTCTTTTAGTTTTCATATCATCTAAATAAATTTCAATTTGTAAAACTTCTTCTTTATTTTCAGTAGATGAAAGAATCTGAGCTCCAAAAGCATCAAATACTGCAGAATGCCCATTACAAAAAATGCCATTTCCATCCTTTCCTATTCTGTTTAAGCCAATTGTATAGCATTGGTTTTCTATAGAGCGAGCTCTTAAAAGAGTATCCCATGCGTCAATTCTTTTTACAGGCCAATTTGCCACATAAATAAGAATATCATAGCCTATGTCATTTCTACTAAATACTGGGAAACGCAAATCATAACAAATAAGAGGACAAATTTTCCAACCTTCAATTTCTACTAACAATCTACCCTCTCCTTTTTCAATACTTTTCTCTTCTTTGAATAAGTGATGTTTATCATATGTATTTATATCCCCTTTTTTTGAAATCCAAACTAACCTATTATACACTTTGCCTTTTGCTATTACCATTAAACTTCCTGCAATAGCACATTTTTTTTGTTTAGATATTTTCTTCATCCAATTTACAGTTTTTCCATCCATTTTTTCTGCTAAATGTGTAGCTTTAATAGAAAAGGACGTATTGAACGTTTCAGGAAGTAAAATTATATCTGTATTTGAAATTTCAGAAATTAATCCTTCAAAATGAGAAAGGTTTTTATCTACATCTTCCCAAAAAAGATTAGATTGAATTAACGATATCTTTAGATTATTTTTCATTTTTTAAAATAACCTTTTTTTAAAATTATTTTTTTTGTTCTGAGCGTATTGTTGCAGAAATATATTCTCTATTCATTCTAGCAATATATTCTAAAGAAATACCCTTAGGACATTCAACTTCACATGCTCCAGTATTTGTACAGTTTCCAAATCCTTCTTTATCCATCTGATTAACCATATTTACTACACGTTCTTTTGCTTCTATCTCCCCTTGAGGTAAATATGAATATTGTGATACCTTGGCAGCAACAAAAAGCATAGCAGAAGAATTTTTACAAGTAGCAACACAAGCGGCGCATCCTATACATGAAGCGGCATCAAATGCTTTATCAGCATTAGCTTTAGGTATAGGAATAGCATTAGCATCTTGGGTTTTACCAGAAGTATTAACAGATACAAATCCTCCTGCCTGTTGTATTCTATCGAAAGAACTTCGATCTACAACTAGATCTTTTATTACTGGCATGGATTTTGATCTCCAAGGCTCAATATAAATTGTTTCTCCATCATTAAAAGAACGCATATGTAGCTGACATGTAGTTGTTCCTCTATCTGGACCATGAGCCTGTCCATTAATATACATTGAGCACATACCACAAATACCTTCTCGACAATCGTGATCAAAAGCAACAGGTGCATGCCCTTTATTAATTAACTTGTCATTTAAAACATCCATCATTTCTAAAAAAGAGGAATGCTCAGAAATTTCAGTAACATGATAAGTTTCTATCTTACCTTTTGTCTTACTGTTTTTTTGTCTCCAAACTTTTAATGTTAAATCCATAAAATCTATTTGTACGATCGTTGTTTAAGTTCTATATCATTAAATTCTAGATGCTCTTTATGCAATATTGCCTCAGAAGGTTCTCCTACAAACTCCCAGGCTGAAGTAAAAGAAAAATCCTTATCGTTTCTCAGGGCCTCTCCTTCTTTAGTTTGTGACTCTTCTCTAAAATGACCTCCTGCAGACTCTGTTCTCTCTAATGCATCTTTAGCAAAAAGTTCTCCAAGTTCTAAGAAATCCGCTACTCTTCCTGCTTTTTCAAGCTCTTGATTTAATTCGTTTTTATTTCCCGGTATATTAACGTTTGTCCAAAACTCATTTCGAATTTCTTTAATTTCTTTAATGGCATGTTTTAAACTACTTTCGCTTCTAGCCATCCCAACAAAATCCCACATTACTTTCCCAAGTCTTTTGTGAAAATAGTCAACAGTTTTTTTTCCTTTAATCTTAAGTAATTTATCAATAGTATTAGATACTTTTTGCTCAGAAAGCTCAAACTCTTTAGCGGTAGTGGGAATAGGTCCAGTTCGGATATCATTGGCTAAATAATCTCCTATTGTGTATGGAAGAACAAAATATCCATCAGCCAATCCTTGCATTAATGCTGATGCTCCTAATCTATTAGCTCCGTGATCAGAAAAATTAGCCTCTCCAATACAGTAACAACCAGGGATAGTTGTCATCAAGTTATAATCTACCCAAACCCCACCCATTGTATAATGAACAGCAGGGTATATCATCATTGGTGTTTTGTACGGGTTTTCTGCAACAATTTTTTCATACATCTGAAATAAATTACCATACTTTTGTTTAACAACCTCCTCTCCAAGTTCAAGAACTTTACTCTTGGCTGGATCTTTAATTCCTAAAATAAGTGCTTTTTCATTCCCATATCGCTGAATTGCGGTTGAAAAATCAAGATAGACTGCTTCTCCACTAAAATTAACTCCATAACCAGCATCACAACGCTCTTTTGCTGCTCTGGAAGCTACATCTCTTGGAACTAGGTTTCCAAAAGCTGGATATCTTCTTTCCAAGTAATAATCTCTATCTTCTTCTTTTATAGCTGTTGGTTTGAGTTGTTTTTGACGTATTAATTCAGCATCTTTTAAATTTTTGGGAATCCAAATTCTACCGTCATTTCGAAGTGATTCAGACATTAATGTTAATTTGGATTGATTTTCACCGGATCTTGGAATACAAGTTGGATGTATTTGAGTATAGCATGGATTAGCAAAAAAAGCTCCATTTCTATGAATTTTCCATGCTGCAGTAGCGTTTGAACCCATAGCATTAGTTGATAAAAAGAAAACATTACTATACCCACCACTTGCAATAACAACTGCATGTGCCGAGTGTCTTTCAAGCTCACCTGTTATTAAATTTCTTGCAATAATTCCACGAGCCTTACCATCAATCTTTACGAGCTCCACCATTTCGTGCCTGTTATACATTGATATCTTTCCTTTAGCTATCTGACGATTCATAGCTGAATACGCTCCAAGCAAAAGCTGTTGACCGGTTTGTCCTCTAGCATAGAATGTTCTTGATACTAATACCCCTCCAAAAGATCTATTGTCAAGTAACCCCCCATAATCCCGTGCAAAAGGGACCCCTTGAGCAACACATTGATCTATTATATTTACAGAAACTTCAGCTAATCTATAGACATTTGCCTCTCTAGCCCTGTAATCACCCCCTTTAACTGTATCGTAAAAAAGTCTGTATATAGAGTCTCCATCATTCTGATAATTTTTTGCAGCATTAATCCCTCCTTGAGCTGCAATTGAGTGAGCTCTTCTAGGAGAATCTTGATAACAAAACGACTTAACATTATAGCCCATTTCAGCAAGTGAGGCTGACGCCGAACCCCCAGCAAGACCAGTTCCTACAACAATAACATCTATATTTCTTTTATTAGCAGGGCCAACAACATTAATCTTATTTTTATGATTTGTCCATTTATCCTTTATTGAGCCTTCTGGTATTTTTGAATCTAAAATCATTTACTTAAAAGGATATTGATTAATAAAATGAACAATCGCAATTGCAGAAAAACCAAGAGTAATAAATATACTATATAGAGTGCCTGCAATTTTTATTGTGTTATTATACTTTTTGTGATTTGCACCTACAGATTGAAATGCCGATTTAAAACCATGATTCAAGTGAAATCCTAAAAGAATAAAGGAAACAACATAAAAACCTGTATATATAGGATCAGAAAATAATTTAACAACTAAATCATAATCAGTATCTCCTTCGGGTAATCCTATGAATTTTAATTCATAAAAGTAATCTCGTAAATGCAACACTAAAAAAACTAAAACTAAGCCTCCAGAAATTATCATTGATCTTGATGAGAGATCAGCATTTTTACTAGCTTGATTAAATGCGTAACTATGTGGTCTAGCTCTTTTATTTCTAATTGTTAAATTGATACCCATCCAGATATGTAAAATAAAGCCTAAAGCTAAAATATACTGCATTATATATATTATGGGGTTTGTAGCCATAAAATGAGCAGCTTCATTAAATAAATCTGGAGAAGCTGATAACGTAAATGAATTAATTACCAAATGAGTTATTAGAAAAATAATTAAAAAGAGGCCTGATAAGGCCATAATAAATTTTCTAACGATAGATGATAATCTCATATACATGATAACTATTGTGCCACAAAGGTATAACTCATATCTCACAAAAACAACATTGTCGAGTAATTCAGAATGATTATATATAAAACTACTATTTTAATATCTTTGCCAAAACAACATAGTCATGAAATACAATACGCTAGATTATAATTTATTTATTCAAAACAGAAATCTGTTTTCAAGAAAACTAGAAAATAACTCAATTGCGATCTTTAATTCTAATGATGTTATGCCAACTAATTCAGATGGCAATATGCCCTTTAAACAAAATAGCGACCTTTTCTGGTTAACAGGCGTTGATCAAGAAGAGAGTGTTTTGATAATAACAAAACATAATAACACTGTTGTAGAGGAGTTATTGTTTTTAAAAGAAACTAATGAACATATTGCGATTTGGGAAGGAGCTAAACTCACAAAAGAAAAAGCGTTTCAAAATTCAGGCATTAAAAAAGTGTATTGGCTTTCCGAAATGGAGGAAATAATTGAGCGTAAAATTACAGATTGTAAAAATTTATATCTAAATAAAAATACACATAGCCGATCAACCTCAAAAGTTCAAACTCGTGATGATAGATATAGAGAGTATATAGCTACTAAATTTCCAAATAAGATAATAAAAGAAGTGGCTCCTATTATGCATGAGTTAAGATTTATAAAGTCTGATATAGAGTTAGAATTAATTCAGCATGCATGTGATATTACAGAAAAGGGATTAAGAAGAATTCTTCCACTAATTAAGCCTGGAATAATGGAGTATGAGATTGAAGCAGAGTTGATGCATGAATTTCTCTCAAATAGATCAGCTGGATTTGCATATCAACCAATAATTGGTGCCGGAATAGATTCGTGTGTTTTACATTATATTGATAATAATAAAAAGTGTTTAGACGGAGATATCTTATTAATGGATTTTGGGGCTGAATACGCAAACTACGCATCTGACCTTACAAGAACAGTTCCGGTTAATGGTAGGTTTTCATCAAGGCAAAGCGATGTTTATAATGCTGTTCTACGCGTAATGAAAGAGGCAACTAACATGTTGCGACCTGGAACTGATCACAAACAAATGCAGCAGGAAGTCATTAAACTTATGCAAGAAGAACTAATTAATCTTGGTTTATTTGATATGCATGACGTTAAGAATCAAGATCCAAAACACCCATTGTATAAAAAATATTTTATGCACGGAACATCTCATTCTTTAGGCTTAGATGTTCATGATGTTGGAGACACAAGTACACCTATGAAATCTGGCATGGTTTTTACATGTGAACCGGGAATATATATTCAAGAAGAAGGGCTTGGGATTAGATTAGAAAACGATATTCTAGTTACTGATGGCAATCCACATGACCTGATGAGAAATATCCCTGTAGAACTTGATGAAATAGAAACCTTAATGCATAACTAAATGCAGATGAAAAAACTAGCAATTTTGTTTTTTGTTATACCTTATATAGGATTTGGGCAAATTAATTTTTCAAGTCAAAATTCATTTGATATTATTACATGGAATTTAGAGTGGTTTCCAAAACAAGGAGCAATTACTGTTGATTCAGTTAAAGAAATTGTTGAAATTATTAACGCAGAAATAATTGCTTTACAAGAGATCAATAATGTTTCTGATTTTAATCAACTGGTAAATAAGTTAGGTGATTATGATGGATATTCTACTAATTCATCAAATCTTAATTTAGCCTACCTATATAAGAAAACTCTAAATGTCGATTCAATTTATACGATTTTAAATTTAGAGAACTACGTTTTTGCAGGAAGACCCCCTCTTGTTATGGAAATAAAATATGAAGATGAAGATTACGTTATAATAAATAATCACTTTAAATGTTGTGGAGATGGAATTCTAGATTTTAGTGATAATAATGATGAGGAATATAGGCGTTTTACTGCAATAAGCTTGATGAAAGCTTTTGTAGATTCTAATTATTCAAATAAAAATGTCCTTATTCTTGGAGATTTAAATGATTTAATTGAAGAAAATTATACTAATAATATATTTACACTAATAATTAATGATAGCACGAACTACTTAATTGCTGATAAACATATCCCATTTCAAAATACTGTAGATTGGTCTTACCCAACTTGGCCGTCACATTTAGACCATATTATTATAAATCATAACCTTTTTGATAATCTAGTTAATATTTATCAGGACGTGAAAACTATTAGGATCGATAGCTATTTAGGTAGTTTCCAAACTTATGATAACATGATCTCAGATCATTTACCAGTAGGGATTAACCTTTTTTCTAATACAACAATAATTAATGAGAATAATATTAAACTAAAGAAAAAGAATACGTTTTTTAATCTATTGGGTCAATTATCCAATCCAAAAAGTAATACAGTATTTATAAAACTCTATAATGATGGAACAGTCGAGAAAAAAATTATTATTGAGTAATTAAACCTTTTATTAAAGTGGGCCTTAATGTACTCGAACTTATATTATTCTTTGGCAATATCCCATCCTTGAGCTTTAAGCGGATGCAAACTTCCATCATTAGCTATAAGGTTATTTCCTTCTGAAACATCAGTAACATGACCTACTATAGTAAAATCAGGATCTTTCTTTAATTTATCATAGTCATTTTGAGTTATTGAAAACAACAATTCATAATCCTCACCTCCTGATAAAGCACAAGAAATTGGGTTTAAGTTAAATTCGGTAGCTAAATTCATTATTGAATAATCAATAGGTATTTTATCTTCGTAAAGACTAACTCCTATATTAGATGATTTTGAAATATGTAAAGCCTCTGAAGATAATCCATCAGAAATATCAATCATAGATGTAGGAATTATAGAAAGTTTGTCTAGTATTTTTAAATATTTAGTTGGAGCTTCTGGCTTTAGTTGTCGTCTAAGAGCATAGTCATGTCCAGAAAGATCGGGTTGAACATTAGGATTTTCTTTAAAAATTTCTTTTTCTCTTTTTAAAAGTTGTAAACCAAAATATGAAGCTCCTAAATCACCTGTTACTACAAGAAGATCATTTACTTTAGCTCCACTTCTATATGTTATCTTTTCAGTAGCAACTTCGCCCAAAACTGAAACACTAATTACTAATCCTGATAATGAAGAGGTTGTATCGCCACCAACCAAATCAACATGGTATTCCTTGCATGCTAGTTGAATTCCTAAATATAATTCATCTAACGCCTCTACGCTAAATCTATTAGAAACAGCGAAACTCACAGTTACCTGGCTAGGTTTTCCGTTCATTGCACATATATCTGAGATATTAACAGCTATAGCCTTAAACCCTAAATGCTTTAAAGGAGTATAGGCAAGATCAAAATGAACTCCCTCAACTAGCATATCTGTACTTACTAATCTATAATTTGTATCTGCTTTTAAAACAGCACAATCATCTCCAATACCTTTAATTGTAGTTTTATTTTCACACTTAAAATCCTTGGTTAATCTTTCTATCAGTCCAAACTCACCTAATGATGAAATTGGGGTTGTGTTAATACTTTTATCATCTATTAAAGCCATAAGGCAAAGATACTCATTATATGTAATTCATTTTGTAAATTTGCAAAAGTATATGTAAAAATTCATAGATGATTAATATTAGTGATTCTGCTAGAGATAGGCTTCTTCATATAATGCAACAAGAAAAAGAGAAGAAAAACTTTGTTCGCGTAGGTGTTGAAAGTGGAGGATGCTCCGGCTTAAGTTATAAGCTAGATTTTGACGTTTGTAAAAATGATGATGATGAATTAATAAAAGATAATAAAATCCAGCTACTAATAAACAAAAAGAGTTTTCTTTACTTAGTTGGTACCACATTAGAATTCTCAGATGGATTAAATGGTAAGGGGTTTGTTTTTAATAATCCAAATGCAAATAGAACTTGTGGTTGCGGAGAAAGCTTTTCACTTTAATGTCCGAATTTAAATATGAAAAAAGAAGAATTGTCTGAAGACGAATTATTAGAAAAAGTAACCTCAACAGAATACAAATATGGGTTTACAACTAATATTGATTCTGACACAATACCTAAGGGACTGAGTGAAGATGTAGTACGTATTATTTCTAAGAAAAAAGAAGAGCCAAATTGGATGTTAGAATATCGATTAAAAGCATACCGTACCTGGCTAGAAATGAAGGAACCAGATTGGGCAAACGTAAATTATCCAAAGCCTAATTATCAAGATATAATTTACTATTCTGCTCCAAAACAAAAAAAGAAATTAGATAGTCTTGATGACTTAGATCCAGAACTCAAAAAAACATTTGATAAACTAGGGATTTCATTAAATGAGCAAAAAAGACTTTCAGGAGTAGCTGTTGATATTGTGATGGATAGTGTATCTGTCGCTACTTCATTTAAATCAAAACTTGCTGATCTTGGAATCATCTTTTGTTCAATTTCAGAGGCAATAAAAGAGCATCCTGAATTAGTACAAAAATATTTAGGCACAGTTGTACCTGCTAGAGATAATTTTTTCTCTGCTCTTAATGCAGCTGTTTTTTCTGATGGATCCTTCTGCTATATTCCAAAAGGATCAAGATGCCCTATGGAGCTATCAACTTATTTTAGAATTAATGAGGCTGGCACAGGACAATTTGAAAGAACTCTACTAATTGCTGATGAAGGTAGTTATGTAAGTTATTTAGAAGGATGTACAGCCCCTCAAAGAGATGAAAATCAATTGCACGCTGCAGTAGTTGAGCTTATTGCCATGGATAATGCTGAAATAAAATATTCCACAGTTCAAAACTGGTATCCAGGTAATAAAGATGGTGTGGGTGGGGTATTCAACTTTGTAACAAAGAGAGGTATTTGTCATAAAAAAGCTAAAATCTCATGGACACAAGTTGAAACTGGTTCAGCTGTAACATGGAAATACCCTTCTTGTATTTTAAAAGGAGATCATTCTATTGGAGAATTCTTCTCAGTAGCCGTAACGAACAACCTTCAACAAGCTGACACAGGAACTAAAATGATTCACTTAGGAAAAAATTCAAAAAGCACAATTATTGCTAAAGGTATTTGTGCTGGTAAAAGTAATGGTAGTTATAGAGGTTTGGTCCAAATATCTAAAGGAGCTAAAAACTCCAGAAACTTCTCGCAGTGTGATTCTTTACTTATGGGTGACAGTTGCGGATCGCATACCTTTCCATATATTGAGGTCAAAAATAGTAGTTCCCAAGTTGAGCATGAAGCAACCACATCAAAAATAGGTGAAGATCAAATATTTTATTGTAATCAAAGAGGTATTGGAACAGAAGAAGCAATTGCGCTTATAGTTAATGGTTATTGTAAAGATGTGCTTAATCAATTACCAATGGAGTTTGCAGTAGAAGCACAAAAATTATTAGAAATTAGTCTAGAAGGAAGTGTTGGATAAATAATATTATATGTTAAAAATTGAAAATTTAAAAGCAGTAGTTGATGGAGTAGAAATACTCAAAGGAATAAATCTCTCTGTAAATAGTGGTGAGGTTCACGCAATAATGGGCCCAAATGGATCTGGAAAGAGCACTTTATCCTCTGTTATAGCTGGAGATGAGACTTATGAGGTGAGTTCAGGGTCCATTTTATTTGATAAAGAGGATTTATTAGATCTAGATCCAGACCAAAGAGCTCACAAGGGAGTGTTTCTTTCTTTTCAATATCCAGTAGAAATACCAGGAATCTCTGTATCAAACTTTATGAAAGCTGCGATTACTGAAAAACGAAAAGTTCTTGGGCTTAACCCTATGCCTGCAAAAGACTTATTAGGAAAAATGCGGGAGAAAATGGATCTACTTAATATGAAGCCAGGATATTTATCGCGAAATATGAATGAAGGGTTTTCTGGTGGTGAGAAAAAAAGAAATGAAATTTTTCAAATGGCAATGCTAGAGCCAAAACTAGCTATACTAGACGAAACTGACTCTGGGCTTGATATTGATGCTTTAAAAGTAGTAGCTAATGGGGTGAATAAACTTAAAAGCAAAAATAATGCAACGATAGTAATAACGCATTATCAACGCCTTCTAGATTATATAGTTCCCGATTATGTACATGTTCTTCATAATGGAAGAATTATTAAATCAGGCGGGAAAGAACTGGCTCATCAATTAGAAGAAAAGGGATATGATTGGACAACTAAATTAGCTGATGAGAAATGGGGCTGTTAGAGAAAATTGAACAATACACAAATGGAGGGAGTGATAAAGTATCTAATAAAACAGCTTATTCAAAGTTTATAGAGTTAGGATTTCCCTCAGTAAAGAATGAAGAATGGAAATATACTTCATTAAAAAAAATAATAGCTAAGAGTTTTGAAATTGAAAATCAAGGTGAACAGATAACTGATCAAGAAATTAAAAATAATAGCTTACAGTTAGACAATAAAGTCGTTTTTTTAAATGGGGAGCTATACCAAAAACCCACAATCTCTGGAGTTAAAATTGAAAAAAACATAGATCATTCCCCTATCTATAATGATGCAATTACCGCTTTAAATGCTGCTCTTGCTAAAAATGGCTATAGTATTACTGTTAATGAAAATACAATTGTAGATCAGCCAATAGAAATTTTATTCTTAACAAAAAACAAATCAGAGAACCTTTCTCAATATAGGAATGAGATAATAGTAAAGAAAAATTCAAACATTAAGATTATTGAACAAGTCAAAAACTTAAGCAATAATTTATGCTTTAGTAATATGTTTACCAATATTAATCTTGAGGAAAAAGCAATTATTGAACTTAATAAACTACAAAACAATAATGAATCTCAGATTATAGTAGACAATACAAATGTTAATCAAGAAACAGGAAGTAACTCTACACTTAACACCTTGTTGTTTGGCGGGTCGTTTACAAGAAATAATCTGAGTTTTTCTCAAAACGGAGAAAGGTGTGAGAGCAATATGAACGGTGTTGTAATTTTAGATAATGTAGAATTTGCAGATAATCATACATATATGGATCATTTAAAGGCAAATTGTGAAAGCAATGAATTGTATAAGGGGATTTATTTAGGTAAATCAAAAGGAGTTTTTAATGGCAAGATTATGGTGAGACCCGATGCTCAAAAAATCAATGCCTTTCAAGCTAATAATAATTTACTATTAAGTGATGATTCATCGATAAATAGCAAACCTCAATTAGAAATATATGCAGATGATGTAAAGTGTAGTCATGGCTGTACAATTGGACAGTTAGATGAAGATGCTATTTTCTATATGAATACCCGAGGAATATCTAAAGAGGACGCAAAAGCTATTTTAACCTATGCTTTTGCTTCTGATGCTCTTAATAAAATTAGCATCCCACATTTATATAATGTTGCTAAAGATTTGATATCTAAAAAACTCAATGTTGATTTAAGCTTTTAAAGCATGAAAAAAAACAGCAATATAAGAGACCGTTTTCCATTGCTTAATGTTAAAGTAAATAGCAGTCAGCTAATTTATTTTGACAATGCCGCTACAACTCAAAAACCTAAAGAGGTGATTGATGAAATAACAAAATATTATCAAGAAGAGAATAGTAATATTCACAGGGGTGTTCACCACCTTAGTCAAATTTCTACTAATAATTTTGAAGAGTGTAGAATTAAAGTTCAGGAGTTTCTGAATGCACAATTTAGTCATGAAATTATCTTTACAAAAGGCACAACGGATTCAATCAATTTAGTTTCAACTTGTTTTCAAGACGAGTTACAAAAAGGTGATGAGATAATAATTTCTGAAATGGAGCATCACTCTAATATTGTTCCATGGCAAATATGTTGTAAAAAAACTGGCGCAAATCTAAGAGTTGTTCGAATTGATGACAGGGGCAATCTAGACATTAAGCATTTTAAAAAGCTGCTTTCTAATAAAACTAAAATTGTTGCCATTACTCATATTTCAAATAGCTTAGGAACTATAAATCCCATCAAAGAAATTATTCAGCTCAGCCATGATAAAAATGCTCAGGTTTTAATTGATGGTGCTCAAGCTGCAGCTCATATTACGGTGGATGTACAGGATTTAAATGTAGATTTTTATTGTTTTTCTGCACATAAACTTTTTGGACCAACTGGAGTTGGCGTCTTATATGGAAAAGAAAAAATACTAAACTCCCTTCCTCCATACCAAGGCGGTGGTGAGATGATAGAAAAGGTTGAGCTTTCTAAATCAACATACGCCCCTTTACCACACAAATTTGAGGCTGGAACTCCAAATATTGCAGGGGTAATTGCATTTAAAAAATCTATTAGTTTAATTAAGGAAATTGGTTTACAAGAAATTAGTAGCCATGAAGATAAACTACTTAAATATGCTACTAAAAAGCTTTTACAAATAGAAGGGTTGGAAATTATTGGAACTTCAGAGAGGAAATCAGCAATTATCTCTTTTAATATAAAAGGTATTCATCACTACGACTTAGGGGTTTTACTTGATAAGATGGGGGTGGCTATTAGGACAGGGCATCACTGCACTCAGCCGGTAATGAATAGGTTTAGTATTCCAGGTACTGCTAGAATATCTTTTGCGTATTACAATACATTTGAAGAAATAGATTCTTGCATCATTGCTATAAACAAAGCAAAAAAAATGCTCTTATAAAATGAATACTTCAATAAGTAAAATAGAAAAAGAAATTATAGAAGAGTTTGGATTGTTTGATAATTGGATTGATAAATATGACTATCTAATTGATCTTGGAAAATCATTACCAAAAATTGATGAATCAGAAAAAACAATAGAAAATATTATTACCGGGTGTCAATCACAAGTATGGTTAAATGCAAAAAAGGTAGATAATACTATCATATTCACTGCTGACAGCGATGCTATAATGACTAAAGGGATTATTGCTGTTTTAATTAGAGTACTTTCTCATCAAAAGCCAAATGATATAATTAATGCTAAGTTAGATTTTATTACAACAATTGGGCTTAATGAACAGCTTTCTCAAACAAGAGCAAACGGACTTACGTCAATGATTAAAAAAATAAAAATCTACGCCCTAGCCCTAAAATAACGCCTATGATATCAAATATAGAAATAGAACAACTAGGAGAAGAAATAGTAAAGGTTATATGCACAATATATGACCCTGAAATACCAGTAAATATTTATGAGTTAGGATTGATATATGATGTCGAGGTTAGTGATATTGGAGATGTGCAAATTGAAATGACATTAACATCTCCAAATTGCCCTGTAGCTGAAAGCCTACCTGCTGAAGTTGAAGAAAAAGTTAAAGCTATCGATAAAATTAATGATGCTAAAGTCAATATTGTATTTGAACCACCCTGGACAAAAGAGATGATGAGTGATGAAGCTAAATTAGAGCTTGGGATGTTATAATGGACAAAGAGATTATAAATAAAATTGCTAAAAGTGGGATTATAAATCTTGATCTAGAAGATTATGCGCCAAAAGATACAATAACTGAAATTGACGTTAAGGAATTCTTGTTTGAGGGTTTGGTTCTTAAAGAGAAAAACTTCCGCGAATCACTTAAAGATCACAATTGGTGTCAATATAAAAACAGTGTTATAGCGTTGTTTTGCTCTGCAAATAGCATAATTCCAATGTGGGCATATATGCTAGTTACAAGCTATTTAGAAAAAAACAACTTAATAAACTTTTATGGAAATAAAGAGCAAGTGTTTACCCTGCTTTTTTTAGAAATTATAGAAAAAATAGATATTCAGGAATTTAAAGATAAGAGAGTCATTGTTAAGGGTTGTGGGAACTTAAAAATTCATGAAAAAATATATGTAGCAATCACAAAAAAAATGCAACCAACAGTTAAATCACTAATGTTTGGGGAGGCCTGCTCCTCGGTGCCAATTCACAAAAAATAAATGAACGCAAGAATAAATACAATTAACAACAACATATCTAAATATAGGAATAATATTGTTAGGCATCAGATTTATAAATCGTTAAACTCATTAAAGCATATTAGTATTATGATGGAGTATCATGCATATGCAGTTTGGGACTTTATGTCACTTTTAAAAGCTATGCAAGAACAATTAACCTGCACTAAAGCACCTTGGAAGCCAATTGGAGATAAGAAAATAAGAAGACTAGTAAACTCTATAGTCTTAGAGGAAGAGAGTGATCTTGATGCACAAGGCAACCCTTCTTCACATTTTGAAATGTACTTAGGTGCTATGGAAGAATGCGGAGCAAGCACAAAAAATATTAAGGATTTTGTAAATAGTATTGATGATAAATTAGTTAGTAGTGGCAATCAAGATATTGATGGATTTTTACAGACAACATTTTCAATTATAGATACAAATGAGATTCACAAAATTGCTGCAGCATTTACATTTGGGAGAGAAGACTTAATTCCTGATATGTTTACAGCAATTGTAGAGGACTTAAATTCTGAAAACACATTAAATAAATTTGTATACTATTTAGAAAGACATATTGAGTTAGATAGTGGTGAACATGGCCCCTTAGCCTTTCAATTAATTTCTGACTTATGTGGTGAGGATGATAAAAAATGGAGGGAAGTAGAAGAAACTGCTATTGTTTGTTTAATTGCACGTGAAAAATTATGGGATGCGATTTTTAATGAAATTCTAAAATAAAAGATAGTTCTGTTTAAACTATTTTATTTAATTTTTGTGCTTAAACGTTTTGATAGAATTTTGAACTGATTGGTTAATTTGATTTAACTCCTCAGCTGTAAAATCTCTATATTCTCCTACAGGAATATCTAATTTTATATTCATTATCCTAACTCTTTTAAGAGCAACAACTCTGTAGTCAAAATACTCACACATCCTTCTAATTTGTCTGTTTAAACCTTGGGTTAAAATAATTTTAAATGTTTTTTTACCCGTCTGCTTAACAAAGCATTTTTGAGTAACTGTTTCTAAAACAGGAACCCCTTCTCCCATTTCTTTAATAAAATCTTTTGTTATGGGTTTACTTACCTCAACGTGATATTCTTTTTCATGATGGTTATTAGCTCTTAAAATCTTGTTTACAATATCACCATCGTTAGTTAAAAAAATTAATCCCTCAGATGGTTTGTCTAATCTTCCAATTGGGAAAATTCGGCTTGGGTAATTAATGTAATCAATAATATTGTTTTTCTCTCTTTTTTGGTCGGTTGTACAAACTATCCCAATAGGTTTATTAAAGGCTATATATACATTTTTCTTTTTACCAATCTGAACCTTTCTGCCATTAATCTCTATTGTTTCATTACCTATAATTTTCTGTCCCATGACAGCAATTTCACCATTAATTTTTATTCGGCCTTGATCTATCAAAATATCAGCTTTTCTCCTTGAACAATACCCAACCTCGCTTAAGAATTTATTAATTCTGATTTTTAATTCATCTGTCATTTCTGAACAAAAATAAGCTAAAGTTTTATTAAATTGAGTTAAAAATCACTCTATAATTTATCTTATATTTGTTCTTTAAAAAAAATTTAAAATCACTTATATATTATGAAAAGTTTTATATTTATTGTTGCTGCATTTTTCATATCTCTACCCTTATTGGCTGATGAAGGAATGTGGCTGCCACACCTATTAAAACTTGTAAATGAAGAGGATATGCAGGCTAAAGGCTTAAAGATTACTGCAGAGGATATTTACAGTATAAATCAATCTTCTTTAAAAGACGCTATAGTCTCTCTAAATGGTGGTAGTTGTACGGCGGAGATGATTTCTCCTGAAGGCTTAATGCTAACAAACCATCATTGTGCATATGATGTGATTCAAACTCATTCAAGTGTTACTAATGACTACATAAAAGATGGGTTTTGGGCTATGAGTAATTCTGAAGAATTAAAAAATGATAATTTAAGCGCTACCTTTTTAATTAGCATAGAAAATGTAACTGATAGATTTACAAAAGCATTAAATGATAATATGACAGAAACACAAAGAGGGGAAAAAATCTCTGAAATTTCTAAGACTATTGTTGAAGAGCAAGCAGATTCTACAACACACACTGCGCGTGTAAAATCATTTTTTGGAGGAAATGATTTTTATCTTTTAGTTTTTGAAACATTTAAAGATGTGAGATTAGTTGGGGCCCCACCTTCGTCAATTGGTAATTTTGGAGGAGATACTGATAATTGGATGTGGCCTCGACATACGGGAGATTTTTCACTACTTAGAGTGTATACGGCTCCAGATGGATCTCCTGCTAGATATGCAATAGAAAATATACCCTACAAGCCCAAGCACCACCTGCCTGTTCAGCTTGATGGGGTAGAAAACGAAGACTATACTATGATAATGGGATATCCCGGTAGAACAAAAAGATACTTAACATCATTTGGTGTTAAAGAAGCTTTGGAGCTTACCAACTCAGCAATAGTTAATATTAGATCTAAGAAACTAGATATAATGAAAGCCGGAATGAATGCTGACGAAAAAGTTAAAATACAATATGCTTCAAAATATGCAAAAACCTCTAATTATTGGAAATACTATATTGGGCAATCTAAAGGCTTAAAAAGAATGAATGTTTATAAAAAGAAATTATCTATTGAAGATGAGTTTACAAGTTGGATTAAAAGAAGTGACTCTTTGGTGCAGGAAAAATACACTAGTGTATTGGGTAACATTGAAACAGCATATTTAGATAATAAAAGAATTGCTGTAAATAGAATATACCTAAATGAAGCTATATTTCAAGGATCTGAGATAATGTCATTTGCTTATACAATGCAAAATAGAATAAAATCACTACCTAAGGATAAAAAAGAAAAGGCTATTGCATTAAAAAAACTAAAGAAAATAGCAAAAGAGTTTTATAAAGATTATAATCCTGAAGTTGATCAAGAATTATTTTCAGCTATGTTAGAGGGTTATTATTATAATGTCCCAAAATCACAACATGCACCTGTTTTTAAAAAGATAGAAAATCAACTTTTTGGCTTTAAAAAATTAGATTTTGACTATTATGCAAAAATGGTCTTTAGAAAATCATTCTTTTCTAGCTCTGATAGGTGTTTAGATTTTCTGAAAAACCCAACAAAAAATCTTGTCAATAGAGACCCTGCTTATACAACAATGAACTCCATATATAATAAATACCTAGAAGATGTATATCCAAAAAGAAAAGAAATAAGAGATATAATGAAAAAAGAAAATCGCCTCTTTATACAGGGGCTTAGAGAAATGGATACATCAAAAAAATACTACCCTGATGCAAATTCAACTATGCGTTTGACTTATGGTAATGTTGGGGACTACAAACCAGGAGAAGCTATTGTCTACGACTACTTTACAACAATTAAAGGGGTTATTGAAAAAGAAGATGCAACTAATGATGAATTTGTGGTTCATCCGAGATTAAAGGAACTTTACGCAATAGGGGATTATGGGAAGTATGCAGATAGTAATGGGATGCTTAGGGTAAACTTTATATCAAATAATGATATTACTGGTGGGAATTCAGGGTCGCCTGTAATAAATGCTTGGGGAGAAATTATTGGAACTGCATTTGATGGAAACTGGGAGGCTATGAGTGGTGATATTACTTTTGAAAGTCAAATTCAAAGAACAATCTCTGTAGATATTAGGTATATTTTGTTTATTATAGACAAGTTTGCAGGTGCTTCATATTTATTAGAAGAAATGACAATTGCCCAAAGTAGAAAAAATAAAGAAGTAAAAGTTGTGACCGAAAATCTAGAATAAATAAAAAAATCTAGGTTGATGTAAATTAATATGCTCGCTTATTGTTGCCGTCTATATAATTTATAAATGCCTTAGTCACCACCTTGTTACCTCCGGGTGTTGGGTAATTTCCGGTAAAATACCAATCTCCAGAATGATTTGGACATGCAATATGAAGATTTTCAATACTTTGATATATAATCTCAACATCTGCTCTAGTATCTTTTGGTGTTAATATTTGACTAATTTTTCTTGAAATCTGCTCTGAGGTAAATGGCTCATATATATCTTTAACATAGTTTACCATCTCTTCTTTTGGTAAATTGATTTGCTTCTTACATTTTGCATAAATAGAATTAATAACATCTTCTTTATTGTTTTCTTTTAAAAGTATAATCGCTGCTTGAAATGCTATAAAATCTCCCAATATAGCCATATCAATACCATAACAATCTGGATATCTAATCTGAGGAGCAGAAGAAACTATAATTATTTTTTTGGGACCCAACCTGTCTAATATTCTAAGTATCGATTGCTTAAGCGTAGTTCCTCTAACTATACTATCATCAATCATTACCAAATTATCAGTTGGTTTTACTTTGCCATATGTAATATCGTATACATGAGCAACAAGGTCGTCTCTATTAACATCAGAAGTTATGAAAGTTCTAAGTTTTGCGTCTTTAACGGCAATTTTTTCAGCCCTCGGACTTATTGCCATAATCTTTTTAACATCATCAATTAATGGGTTTTTACCAAGAGATATTATTTTTTCTGACTTGATTTTATTTAAATATTTATCTACTCCTTTCATCATACCGAAGTAAGAAACCTCAGCGGTATTAGGGATATATGAAAAAACAGTATTTTTTATATCTCTATTTATTGATTCTAAAACTTTATAAAAAACTTGCTGACCCAATCTTATGCGTTCATTATAAATATCCTTATCGTTTCCTCTAGAAAAATAAATTCTCTCAAAAGAGCAGGCGGTTTTAGGTAATGGTTTTAAAACCTCCTTTTCAGAAGTGGTTCCGTCTTTCTTAATAATTAAAGCATGTCCACGTTTGATTTCCTTAATATTCTTGTCATCTATATTAAATGCAGTTTGAATTACTGGTCGCTCAGAGGCAACTACCACCACCTCGTCATCTCTATAATAGTATGCTGGCCTTATTGCTGAAGGGTCTCGTAACGCAAAAGCATCCCCATGACCCAAAAGCCCGCACAATACAAATCCACCATCCCAATGTTTTGATGAATTAAATAAAATTTCTTGAATATTTAATTCTTCTTCTATTTTTAAGGATATTTCTTTTTTAGAATAGTCTTCCTTATATTTTTGATATATATTTACGTTAGCTTCATCGAGAAAATGTCCAATTTTTTCAATAATCGTAATAGTATCTGATTTTTCTTTAGGGTGCTGCCCTAAATCTGTCAGGTGTCCAAATAATTCATCAACATTAGTCATGTTAAAATTCCCTGCTAATGCTAAATTCCGAGTTTTCCAGTTATTTTGTCTTAAAAAAGGATGGCACTGCTCAATACTGTTACCACCATAGGTTCCATAACGCAAATGTCCCAAAAATAACTCTCCTGTAAAGGGCATATTGTTTTTTAACCATTGAATATCATTTAACTTTTGAGGATTAGTTTCTTCTAAATCAACAAAACGTTTATTTATATTTTCAAAAAGATCTTGAATAGGGTTTTCATTTGTTGATCGTTTTCTACTGATATATCTTTTACCAACTGGCGTATCGAGCTTAACATTTGCCATTCCAGCTCCATCTTGTCCTCTGTTTCTTTGTTTTTCCATAAGCAGATACATCTTCTTTAATCCATAAAAAGATGTGCCATATTTCTCTTTATAGAATTCTAAAGGTTTGAGAAGTCTTAGCATTGCTACTCCGCATTCATGCTTAAGAGAATCGCTCATGTTTATTTATTTTTGAGCTGCAAATCTACCAATTATTGTCTTATAATTTCAGATAATCTTTTAATTCCTGGATTTGTATAAGTTTTATTATTAATAATAAAGGTTGGAATAATTTTTTTTCCATTATTAATTTTTTTTACAATATCAATAGCCACTTGATTATTAGTTATATCTATATATTCATAGTTTATATTTTTTTCATCAAGAAATCTTTTAGCGCTTAAGCAGTCAGAGCACCATAATGCGCTATACATTTTTATTTTCATTAACAATTAAATTATATTGAATGTTATTTTGAGTTATTGTACAGATCTTACAATGAGAAATATATACAAACTTATATTTTTTTGATAAAACTAAACCTGGCTTATCTATGCTGAAAAGACCCGTACATTCTAAAGCTCCGTCCTTAGAAAAACGATTTATTTTAAACAGTGTATCCTGTTGAGCTATATAAAACCAAGAACCTGCTCCTACTCCCCCTAACCATTGGGATTTTACAGGAATGTTATTTGGTAAGTATTGAGGAGTAAAACTCATGATCTTTCTATACTTTTAAAGTATGCTTGTAGCATATTGCGTTTAATTTCTTTAAATGAATCAACTCCAATTTTATAAAAACTAGCATGTGCTATGGCTACATTTCTTTTAGGTGAAGGAGAAAGACAGAATGGGAATTTTAATCGTAAACGTTTTACAAAGTTCGTACCAGAGCTCCGCATTACTGAAGCTACAAATCTAGAACAATTGGTTCCATTATAAATAAGTGGACCATATAAAGTGAAGCCCTTATCTTGTGTGTTTTTTGCATATTTATACGCCTTTTGAAAAGAAATATTACTTAAAATAGATGCATATAAGGTCCCTTCACCATGAAAAGAGGTATTACCTTTAATCTCTTTTAGAATTTCTTTTAAATTAACTATATTATTGTCTTTAATCTCTGCTAATGAGTTAATTGCAACATCATGATCAGTCTCTACGTCTCTTACTCTTCCAAAACCCTTAGGAGAATGATATCTGCCAAAATCAAAAAATAATAACTTCCCACTTACTCTTTCAACTATTACAACCGCAGCATGGCCAACCCTATACTTTCCATTAGAAGAAAAAAACTTATCATACCATGCATCGGTACAAGCAACCATTCCTTCAGGCCAAGCTAAGGTTATTATAAAGTCATTTTTCATACAGCTAAACTAATTTCTTTTTTTTATTTTTTTAATATCCTTGTTAAATTTTTGAGAAAAACTTTCTAGTTCATTGAAAAAACCTAAAATTTCAACTTTTGTGTTTTGTCCATTTATAGTGACTAATCTAATAAAACATTGATCATTAAAATATCCAAATCCAACCATTAGTCTATTATACTCATAGAGCTTAGTACATAGATCTATTGGATCATAATTTTTATAATTAAAGCAGATAGATAAAGAAGTATCAAAACTATATAGTTCATAATCTGTATTCTTTTTTATATATTCTCTTGCAAGATCAGCAAGAGTAAATTCATGATTTATAATTGTAGAAAGCCCCTTCGTTCCTATTGACTTCCACATTGTCCAAAATTTAAGTGCATTATTTCTTCTTCCACACTCAAAAGATGTGTGTCCTAAGTTGTATTCAATTTCATGTGTTTGATATAGATATGATGCCTTATTTTTAAAGGAGTTGTAAATCATTTTTGCATCTCTAACTACTAAAACAGATGTGCTTAATGGGACGCCTAAAGTTTTATGAGCATTAAAACAAAAAGAATCTGATTTCTCTATGCCTTTTACAAGTTTATTATACTTATTTGAAAAGATTACTGATCCGCCAAAAGCACCATCAACATGTAGCCAAATACTGTATTTTTTGCAAATTTTAGCAATTCCATTAATATCATCAAAAGCACATAATACTGTTGTTCCTGCTGTGGCGTTTACATAAAAAGGAGTTTGATTTCTTTGTAAATCTTCCTTGATTTTTTCTTCTAACAATTTTGTATCAAGCTGACCCTTTTTATTGCACTTTATATATCTTACATTATCTCTTCCTAAACCACTAAAAGAAGCATTTTTAGCTAGTGAGTAATGTGCGTTTTCTGATGTGTAAGCTATAAGGTTTTGCCTAAACCCTTTATTAGCTATTTCATTATTCTTTTGATCTCTTGCTATAATTAATGACATGAAATTACTCATAGATCCTCCTGTAGGAAATGTCCCTCCTGCTTTTTTATTAGGGTAGCCTATCAAGCTGCATACTTTTGTAAGTATTTCCTTCTCAACTGCTACCTGTGGGCCAGAAATCTTATAAGTAGCCATAGAATTATTAAGAAGTACGGCAAGCAAATCTCCTAGAACTGCTTTACTATGACGTCCACCAAATAATTGATTAAAAAAAAGTTTAGATGAAGATTTTGGTGTAGCTAAAACAAGTTTTTTTAATGTAGATATAAACTCTTTCTGTATTGCAGGTTTTTCTGATAATGAAAGATCTAGCTTATTATATAAATCTTTAATTTTAATATTTTCTGAAATAGGATTTACTTGCTCATCATGCAAAAAAATATCTACTACCTCGTTAAATAATTTTAAATCCTCTTTTATATTATTAAACATTAAGATTATTTTAATTTAAACATCAACAAAATTAGAAAACCATATCTAATAACAAACAACTTATTATTATAATAGCTTTTTAAAAAATATAATTCTCTACATTAAATATTGTTATCTTTGTTGCAGACTAAATTAACATGAAAAATAACAGCCCTTTAATAATGATGAAAAAAAATATTTTATTATTAGTCTTTTGTCTTTTTATTAAGAGCATAAGCGGTCAGGTTGTAATTAACGAATATTCTGCAGCAAACTACGAAAGTCATGCTGATAATTATGGAGAATATGAAGATTGGCTTGAGCTTTATAACACAACTAATTCAGATATAGATCTAAACGGCTGGTTCCTTTCTGACAAGGCATCCAATACAACCAAGTGGCAGTTTCCATCGTCTTTCATAATAAGCGCTAATAGTGTGTCTATTGTATATTGTTCTGGTAATGATGAGGTTTTGGGTGGTTTTGCACATACAAACTTTAAAATTACTCAGACAAATGGAAATGAAGTTTTTGTTTTATCGGATGCTGGTAGCAATATTATTGACTCAACCTCAGTAATTCCAACTCAAAAATCTCATTCTCGCGGAAGAGATATAAATGGTAGTACTGTTTGGAGTGTTTTTATAACTCCAACTCCAAATACAAATAATATAGGTGCAATGCTAGATTATGCAGCAACTCCAGTTTTTTCACAAACTTCAGGATATTATGGGGCGCCAATTAATCTGTCCTTGAGCTCATCTAACCCAAATGCTATAATATATTATACAACTAATGGTGATAGTCCAGATAATAGCTCTAATTTATATTCAAATCCTATTAATATTTCCGCTACTTCTGTAGTTAAAGCTGTAGCTTATAGTACAAATAGCTCTGTTCCTTCTAGTTTTATTGAGTACAATACTTTTTTTATAAATGACACACATACTATTCCAATTTTATCTGTTTCTGGAGATAGTGTAGCTGTACTTATAGAAGATGGTGTAAGGACTTTAGGTGGCGGATGGGGAGGTCCTCCGCATGAGCCTCAAGGAACAATTGAATGGTTTGATAAAAACGGTATTCTTATTGATAAAGGTTCTGGCGAATTTAATAAACATGGGAATGACTCCTGGGCTTATGATCAAAGAGGTTTTGACTATGTAATGCGAGATCAATTTGGTTATAATTATGCCCTTCAGGATAAACTCTTTGATACAAAAAGTAGAGATAAGTTTCAAAAAATAATTGTAAAGGCAGCAGCTAATGATAATTACCCAGCCTCTTATAGTAATTCAGGAGCGCATATAAGAGATGCTTATGTTCATCATTTATCTCAATTAGCTGATCTTAGGCTTGATGAAAGATCTACTAGCTCTTGTATTTTATATCTGAACGGAGAGTACTGGGGGGTTTATGAAATGAGAGAAAAAGTTGATGATCATGACTTTACCGACTACTACTATGATCAAAACAAAAACAATCTACAATACCTAAAGACATGGGGGGGGACATGGGTTGAATATGGTGGTGTGCAAGCCCAAACCGATTGGGATAACCTTAAAAACTACATTACTACTAATCCTATGAGTAATCAAGCAAATTACTTAAATGTTAAAAGCCAGTATAATACTGGTAGTATAATAGATTATTTTCTACTTAACTCTTATGTTGTTTGTGCTGACTGGTTAAATTGGAACACTTCTTGGTGGAGAGGCCTAGACACAAATGGCGATAAGAAGAAGTGGAGATATACTCTTTGGGATATGGATAACACCTTTGATCATGGAACAAACTATACAGGAATACCTACAATGTCAGTAAATGCAGATCCATGTGACCCAGATAGTCTAATTGATCCTGGTGGCCAAGGACATGTTCCTATATGGAATGAATTACTCACTAACACGGATTTTTTTGAAGACTACCTAAATCGTTGGCAAGATCTGGCAAATGGATATCTTTCCTGTGACACGATGATACATGTATTAGATAGTATGATTAATGTTATTGATCCAGAAATGCCAAGGCAAATTGCAAAATGGGGCGGTACATATACTGAGTGGCAAACAAATGTTCAAGATTTAAGAGACTTCATAAATGCCAGATGCAGTATAATGAATGCTGGATTTGGGCCCTGTTATCCTCAGCTTTCAGGTCCCTATAATATAACTGTCGAAATCCTAGGCACCGGTGAGGTTGAAATGAGTGATGGCAATATTATTAACCAATTAAATACCGGATGGACTGACCAAAGGT
>Ga0257121_1000212_pt1 | contig 51079 bp, 70 predicted proteins | sample SI106_100metaG_FD_190180 | JGI IMG/M metagenome (GOLD analysis project Ga0257121, IMG submission 190180) | Marine microbial communities from Saanich Inlet, British Columbia, Canada - SI106_100 | ecosystem: Environmental > Aquatic > Marine > Inlet | place: Canada: British Columbia | collected...
AAGTATGACGTTTCTAGTTTTGTCAGTATATTGCAACGCCTCTCGACTCGCAGAGATTTCTAAATCGCCAATCCCGAAATCAATTACAATTCCCGCCGAGATCATATCTGCCCGATAGTCTTGCCAATTTAAGTTTAATGCGTCCGAGTCCAAAGGGTAAGCAATGTTTCCCATAATCGCAAAAGAATCGCCTTTAACCAGTTTCCAGTTGTCTTTCTGAATGACAACTTCTGACTGTTTCAAATCTTCTGCCAACTGATCTCCGCTCACTCCGCGAACATTTGGAACAACCTTAAAATGTTTGAACAAACGAGTTGCTTTTGTGTAAAACTCTCCAAAATCATCAGATTTTACTGGAATGACAATCTCGATACCGTTTTCTTCCTTGGTATCTTCGCTGCCCATTTTAGAGATTTGCCCTACGTCTGATGGATCAATGAAAGCGTTGTAAGTTGTTTTCGTTCCCTTAACGTATGAGTTAATTACGAAGTTGTCTCCATAAGCAAACGCCGATTTGCAACCTAGTCCTAATTGACCAATTTGCTCGTTTGTGCCGCGCTTGGTTGACTCACCGTACATTGCGTAAATGTTAGCGATCTCATCTTCTGTTAAACCGCGCCCAAAATCCCTTACCTTAAATTCGGGAGTTAGCAGACTTGGCAGAGTCACTTTAATAGGAACATCTGCCTTGCCCATTTCTGTATGAGCATCCACGGCATTGCATGAGTATTCCCGAATGACTGCCAGAACCTTATCTGAATAGAGTTGATTTCGCAGGACATTAAAGATATGGGACAAGCCCGATTCTTTGATTCCGAATTGAAACGATTTGAAATCGTCGGACTGTTTTAATGTTGTTTGTTTTGGCGTAGTAATCATAACCTGCAAACAGTCTAATTTAATTCTGGAGCAATGTCAACCCCTTTTCTAAAAAATTTATCAGTTAATTTTTATAGATAAAAAAACCCCCGCTTTCGCAGGGGTTTTTACTTTAACTTTTGGAAGTTAACTTTTAACTTTTGAGTGCCTTTAACTTTTGTAAACTTTTGAGAAGGAATAACTTTTGTCGTGGATTAACAAAAAATCTTTTATGAAGATAGGAAGTTTAACCTACTTCATCTATAAGATTAAAAACTAACTTTTGATTCTTAATTTAACTTTTGAATTATAATAAAAATCTTTATAAAGATAGGAAGTTTAACCTACTTCATCTATAAGATTAAAAACTAACTTTTGATCCTCTAACTTTTGCTCTTCAAAAAAAACCTTTATGGAGATAGGAAGTTTAACCTACTCCATCTATAAGGTTGGTTTTTGGCGCGCAATAATTCGTCGCTGGCTTTTGTGGTCTATACCTACCATTCGTTTCCATTGGTTTTTGTTGATCACTTTTAGTTTTTGATAGAGACTGGACTAAACCATCTATCTAAAGCTAGGAAACCTAACCTACTCTAGCTACGGTTATATTATTATATAATAGTCGATGTAAAAAATCCAAAAAAAATTACTCGTTCGTAAGTTTATTTTTTTCGTTTTTCGATTCGACAAAATTTACAAATTCATAAAACTCATTTTTATCATCATAAAAATAAAAAATTTTACAATCTTCTCCTTCAAAAAAGTAATTGTTTTGAGTCATGTCAATGAACTCATTGTTTTCCGCTGAATATGAAAGTGTTTTAGTCATGTCATTTATTTGGCCCTTTCGCGCTCACGTTTATTTGGCGTTTTCTATTTCCTAATTACACTACAATCGCACGGGGTTCCGACTACTCTCAAGACTTTTCCGTCAATCGTTTTATTTGGCAGATTTTCTTTCGCGATTGGAGTGAATTTGCTTTTGCGCCAAGGATAAGCTCTGCCCTTGAACTCGCGGGGGATAAACTTATTTGGCGTTTCTTCATTCACTTATACATCTTCTCCGTGAATTAGTTCTCTGAAATCTTTTATTCTTTTTTCTAATGCCTCTGAGTTTTTCATAATATGAGAGTTATATATATGAATATCAGATAGACAGGACAATACCTTATCTTGAAACTCAAGGGCGGGGTCATGCTCTGGGTCGTAAAAATCTCCCTCTTCTGCTATTTTATTTGGCATTTAACCGTTAATCATTAGCCAGTTGCCTACTACAATCCCGACTATAATAGATGTAGCGATAACGACCCCTATCCAAATTATTTTATCTTTATTTGACATTTTCTTATTCGTAAATTACTTCGTAGTCTTCAATAATAGAGTTATATAAAAGTTTATCAATTGCTTCTTGTATATTTTTCTTAACGTCATCTTCGGGGCCGTCTTCTAGTTTTATTTCAATATATCTACCTATACTGACCTTATCGAGGTATTTTACGCCTATCTTCTCCAAGTTTCGCTTAACAACGACTCCTTGAGGGTCAAGAGTGTTTGACTTGGGTCGCGTCATTACTCTAGCTTTTTTCATACTAAAATGCTCCGTACGCAACCAGTAACACAGCCATGATAATCTGCCCTATTGTCCAAGCTATCATGATGGGTCGGAGTTCTTGCTGAAACCACCCCCAAATAAATAGCACAAGGCTTCCTACCCCTGTGATACAAGTACCTACAAGGCATAGCATGCCAAAAACCATATTTTCAGTCCACAGTTCCTTTAAAACAGCTATAAAACATATTATGTTTACGATACCTGTTATTACCAATAATATTAATGTTAGTGTTTCCATATTAAATTTTTTACCATTTATGAATTATATTAGCCACAATGAAAAAACAAGTAATTACATTTACTAGTAAGATAAAACTACGTAAAAAAAGACTAACTTGGGCTTGACCCAAGGAAAGGATAGGTATGTCGGGTTCGTCGTCATCTGTTTTTCCGATTCTGTGATCTACCGTGCGAGCCCATATTAGCCAAAACTTTTTAATCATCACTTACGAAACCGACAATGGAGCGCTTATTGGAACGGGCGGGGAACAGACATCGTCGACCATCCTTACTATCGCTTTAGTCTCGTTTACCACACCTAAAGAGAGTCCGCCAAAATTCCTTCTTCTTAAGCTTTTTAGTGACTCTACTTGTTTATCGCTAAGATGCACTTCATAAGCTCTTACGGGGGTATTGTCGGGTAAGTCTTTGGATAAAAGATAAGGGTCTTTCGGGCAGATCGGCATAACAAATTTACTTTGGAGCCTTGATAAAGTTAGCTACTTCTTCCATAGCTTTTGTGGCTTGGGATAGCTTGTATTCTTGCGCCGGGGTTAACGTTTTATTTGGGTCTTTCGCGCTTGTAATTAAAAGAATTAAACATACCGTGTTGATTAGACAAAGTAGGAAGTTGACCCAACCAAGAACCTTTATTTGCCCCAAGTCCTCTCTTGTCGCTGGCAGTATCATCTTATTTATTATATGTTTAAGCAGTCGAAAACTCAAAAAGAAAACCCCGCTCCGAAGAGCGGGGTTTCTATGAGGACTACTTACTGGGGGGGAATTTTAGATTTTGGTTCTTATTAGATTTTGTTTATTTAGATTTTGTTTCCCTTTAGATTTTGGTAATTAATAGATTTTGTCTGTTTTTAGATTTTGTTAGGAAATAGATTTTGTCCCTCATTAGATTTTGTGCTCTATATTAGATTTTGAGTTTTATTAGATTTTGTTAAGTATTAGATTTTGCCTGCTTTTAGATTTTGCCCCTCATTAGATTTTGTAAGAGAATAGATTTTGTCAGATTTTAGATTTTGACAGACAATAGATTTTGTCCTTCATTAGATTTTGCCCCTCATTAGATTTTGTAAGAGAATAGATTTTGTATATGATCTGCATAACTAAAGAATTAAAGCTCTATCGTATGTGGTCAGGAATCTAGTAACCGTGCCTCATCTATGATAGAAACTTTACTCTTTTACTTCTTGCTCTTACGCTTCCTAAACTTAAGCGTTTGCGAATCAGAGGCTACAGCAAACGTTGCCTTGGGGGCAGCAACGTACTCTGAACGATGCTGATTGAACTTACGCAGCTTCTCTACAGAATCAACCTGAAGATTGCCGCCGGACTGAGTTACGTTAACACGGTATGTAGTATTTCTCATACAATTATATTATAGCGGCGAAAAACAGTTTGTCAAATTTTTTTTTGGTTTTTTTCATATTCCTCTATTATTATTTTTCCCTCTTCTTTAGTGACACCGAACTTGTGCCAATACTCCTCGTACCAGTTGTCCTCCATGTGTCCAAAACACTTGAGAATTTTCATTAATAAAAGTTTCCAGTCGGGCTCCATTATTGTCGCTCTATCCATTCACATAATCTTTCATAGGATAGTTTGTCCTTGCGTTCGTAAAATTCGCAGCTAAAAAGATATCTAGGTTTTTCGAAATTGTATACGCAATGGAGACGTTGGGCGTTGAAAGCGTAAAATGTATCAGGCTCGTAATCTAACTCTACAAAATGTCCGTTACTTCCAAGAGGAACTTGATGGTCATCAGGAGAGGGTGTGGCGAAGAAAGTATGACTTTTCCCATGAGACAATAACATATTTATGCCGCACCCCCGATTCGTATCCACATGCCAGTTATAATTGAAGTAAGGAGGTATTCGCATGAGGCCTATTCTATCGATATGGAATTCCTCGTTTAAAGCGCAAAGTTGTGTTTCTTGCCTCCATATTTCCTGAGAAATAGGGGTAACCGACCACCCATAATAGTCCATCCATGACTGATTAACGGCCTCTTTCCAGCGAGAAGAAATTGCGATGGATTTATCTTTAAGTTTTCTGTAAAATTCAGAATGCACTGTCTTAAAAACTCACTTTTAAAACATCAATGGTCGGGGATGGCTCCTCTTCGGCCTTCGAAAAAGGAGAAGTAAAGTTATCTTTTTCTGGGAACCAGCGCCACTTAGTCGTGTGACAGCCGGAGCATAAAATAAAAATTAAACTTAAAACAAAAGCTTTCACTTTTTGCCTCCAGTGTATTCGACGGCATGCCCTTCTGATATTAGTATATCGTTATAACTTTCTGCCATTAACATATCGTTATGACTTAATGGGTAGAGAGTTCCGAGTAGTCTGCCGTATTTTCCTTTTTTATCAATGGAAGTCTCGACAATGAACTCGTCTTCGCCGTCCTTAATAAGCTCTGTAAGGCGAGCTTTGGCCGCTAGACCCCTCTTCTTTTCTTCTTTGTCTCTTGTTCTGCTTTCGGGCGCGTCGATACCGTAGAGGCGAATTCTTTCCTTTTTGAAAGTGCTGAAACCGCAGTCAATGAGAGCGTCGACAGTGTCTCCGTCTACAATCTTAATAAGCTTTGCTTTATACTGATACATCTGAATCTTTCCCAAGTTTTGCCGCCAGTTCCTCAAGAGATATTACGATATCGTTTATTAGATATTCCGTTTCCTTTTTTTCTTCTTCGTCCATGTGGCGAAGATCGATAGCTAAAAGTTCCTCGATCATATCATATATTTTATCATTTTCCATAATAGTAGACAAATGTTTTTACACAAAAAAGAGCGGCTAAAGCCGCTCTTTTCGTATTGGTTTTTGATAATAGACTAGATTAAACCATCTAAAGCTAGGAAACCTAACCTACTCTAGCTACAACTGTCTTTGGGCTCTACTGTCTTTGAGGGTATCTATAATGTCCTTTGATTTAGAATCCTAGCACCTATCGTTTTATAAAGATGAGAGAACAGTCAACTCACTCTATCTATCAATAAAAAATCGCTTACTTCGGTAACATAAACTTTTTTCTTTCTGCACTTCTCGCACTGTCCCTTCTCCCATGATCCGCATTTTGAAGTTATCCGAGGTTCGCGCTTTTCTTTTTTTGCGAGCCTCGTCTCTTTCCTTTGGGATTTTTCGCCGCATGCGTAACAAATCATTTGGATTTCTTTTGGATTCTGTCGATGATCTCAAAAGCTGTTAGGCGGGGGATATCCTTTATGCTGCCCCAGCTTTTAGCTTCTTTGATGTTTTCGGAAATCATCTTATTCTTAACCTGCTCAAAAGATATATTATTTTCTTTTAAAACCGAGAGAAGGAAGGAGTCTGGTGACATGGCGCTTGCTGTGTTTGAAGTGTTAGTTGGCATCGTGTTATTTGAGGCTCGTTTCCCCTTGTTAGGAGCGATCTCTTCTTTAGCTACTATATTGATCTTTAAGAAGTTGCGTACCGCACGACAAAAAGAACGGTTCTCTGCTATAGCAGCAAGATAAATAGAACCAAAACCATCTGTGTTGTTCATGCCTGCGTCAGCAGTTCCTTCAAAGTAAATTTCTTCACCCTCTGTCTCGTAGTTTCCAGCCCAAGTAATTCCGCATTTCATGCAGACGTATTCTGGAGAAGCTGAAACAATATCGTACTTTACGGACTTAATACCTCTTATTTGAGCGACTTCTTTTAGTCCGGCCAAAAGAATAATTAAATCTTTATCTTTTAGCTTTGTTACGTCTGTCTCGGAGGTATTGTCTCTGTTTGGGACGATATGGTTATTGTTTACCATCTTCCTCCAGTCGACTGTTCCGTCCTCTTGAAAGACATAGTTTGCTCCGTCAATCAGACCGTGCTCGTTTCTTTTTGTTATTTTCGGCGGCTTGCTTTTTGCCATAGAAGATGATTGTGCGCGTTTTCTGGGCATATGTCAACTACTTTCTTTCTACAAAATAAAAATGGTCTTTCTCCTCCCAGAAATCCTCGTGGTCGATGATTTGCATAAAGCTATGATCGAAAGAAGGTATAGACTGATTTACAGAAACCGACATTTTACTCGGGTAGGCTTTGCCTCCGTGCAAAAGGAACTTATTGGATTTATAAAAGATTTTCTTTTTGTTTATGTTTTTTAATTCTTCGATACTGTCAATAGACATTTTGGGTATTATGTTTATCGGCTTATCTATATCTAAATAATTTATTTTATAACTATCAGCCTTCTCTTTATCTTCTTTACTTAAAAGGCCAATGTTTATACCTTCGCGTATACAAAAAAGAACAAAGGAAGGGTCGTTGTCGTCATCTAGGAAATATACGAGCTCTAATATTTTGTCTTTATGTTTCTTAATTATATCCTCGGATATAGGCTTATTTGTTACGATTGAGCATGGACAGATATCTAACTGTTTAATTAAATTGTCTTCGCTAAAGTTATAGTCCATTCTTACTATTAAGCTATCTACCCCGACAGCCTTAATGTCGGCTATGGGGTTAGAGAGCGAGGATTCGACTCTTCTATTAAGATATAGAGGTCCAACCTTTAAGGTTCTAAAGGCAAAAGAATGAAGTTTTCCTAAAAAACCCAAAATGCTTTCTGCGATTTTTTCCGGCCTAATTGAGTTAATAGTTTTAGGTTGTTCGCTAGGGTTAAAGCTCGGCTTCTTAGCGTAACCCTTAAGAGACACAACGTCTTGTCTGTTACTCCAGTACGGTTTAAACTGTTCGTAGAAAGAGTTAGAAAAAAGGGTGACTATTTTTTTGCCGTAAGAAGAAGCTATTTGCAGGGATAGATTGTTGATGCAAATATGAAGTTTCGACTTTTTGATGACATAAGCTTTTTGATTGATATCCGTCTGACCAACAGCGATATAGCATCCGGGTATATGGTCGTCGCCTTTATTTCCTAATTGCACTACTTGAATTTTCATTTGCCTTAAGTAGGGCGTTAAAAAATCTAAAACCAGTGGCCAATGATCGTATTTATTAGCGTCGTCCGTACTTGACGCATCCAAGGTAATGTAATCTCCTGACGTAGCCATAGGAAAATACTTCTCGTAAAGATAAGGTTTATCTATTTTAAGATTATCTTGTAAAGCGTATGATTCTAGAATGTGCATATATAGTCTTTATCTATGGAATCTTTCATATTGTGAATATAATTAGAAAACTTTTGAGTCGTAAGATATGGGGCGAAAACCATACAGAAATGCTCTTTACTCTCCCCGGCTCCTTCTAGGACTAGAACATTATCAAAAGACTCGTTGTAAGGTATTAATTTATGAACGTACTCGTTGGCTGATAATAGAGGGAAGTTTTCTGGTTTGGTTGATACGTATAAATTATAATTAGGGTATTTCTCTTTCAGAGACTTGAATAAAGAGGTGGAAAGGAAGACGTCTTTATCCGAACCCGGCATAATGTAAAGCATCCTTTTGTCTTCGTCATCTTTATCCAAGAGGTCTTCGATCTTGATAGGGAAATGTTTATCGTTATGGTCTTTCGCTACTTTTCTGAAATACTCTTCGATATTTTTTCTAGGCGTTTTATTCGAAATCTGCTGCATCCAGTATTTGTGACCGTCATCATGGATATTATTTTTAGTGTTTAATACCTTATCGTAAAGAGCTAGTATCCACTCAGAGTCGTCTGGAATATTTTCAACAAAAGCGTCAGGAAAGTTTTTTTTCTCTTCCTCTTTTACTTCTTCGAATTCGTAGTTAGCGGGCTCGGAGTTATCTACAAAGTCTTCGATGATTTTTCCTATAACTTCGACAGAAAAACCATCTACAACCCATTGTCTGGCCATTTTGCCAAGAGACTCTCTTTCTTCTTTTGGCATTTTATATACTTTTAATAGGTTTTCGTATATAGAATTAGGGCAAGTAGTCGCTTTAATGAATTCGGTTTGATGCTCAATATACTTATTCCAGTCTAAAGCGATAGAGCCTGACCCCTCTTCGCATTGCTCTTCTCCGCAGCTATAGTTGGTGACCAGAGTGATGAGTTCCGTAAGCTTTGCTTCCTGAATGGGTATTTCTTGCCCGCCGCTTGTAAAAGGATGACAATAAACATCCATTAAGTTGTAAATTTCATTTAGTTGATCCTCGTTTACTCCCCCACCAACGTTAGTCGTATTTTGTCCTTTCTCTTTTCCGCAAAGATCACAGGTTTGCTCTTGCCCTACAAAACTTTTAACCTTATATCCGTAGCAATTCTTGCAGTAATAGGTTGTTAAAATGTCGTCCTTGGAGATGCCATGCTCTTCTGCTAGTTTATGGATGTTCCAGCCTTCTCCCCAATGCGTATGAAGCAGAAGCTTCGATTTCGGGACATCCGCTTGAAACTTCTTAAACCCTTCCATTAGGTTGGGGACAGATTTACGGAGCTGATTTCTAAATACAAACCCAACGATATACGTATCCTCTTGAATAGTGTTATTTGACCGAATCTCGCTCCTTTTTTCGTCGCTTAATCTATAAAAATTTTTAGTTTCGAGGCATCCATGAACTGTTTTTACATGCTTGTGGCCTTTTTCGTGCAGTGCTTTAGTGGCAAAGTTACTCCAAATCCAGTAATTCTTTATTTTTGGAGCATTTCCTATAGCAGATGGCAAAATAGGCAAAGAGTCTAGAGTCGTCCAGATTACAGAATTTATTTTATCGAACCAAGGTTTACTAATGGCGAATTCAGTACCCCAAATGTCCTGTACCCCGAAGTAAACATCGGGCTTCTCTTCTTTGATTACTCTATCAATCAAGTGGGCTCCGTAGCTCGCCAAGCGAGCTTGACCGGGGTCTTTATTTAGCTCTACAAGCTGATTCTGGTCGTCAGGCAAAGTCCCAACCGACTTCCAAGGGGTTTTTTGAAGCGCAGGAGAAGAATAAGCGGTGCCGCAACAATAGCTTACTATTTCGTATTTTTCTGTTTTATATAAATAAGAAAGAAGAGCTTTAGTGTTTCTTCCAAAGCCCGTTTTAGCTAAAGCTGAATCTGACTGAAATAGAATCTTTTTCTTCACGAATTAGAATTCTCTTTCTTTGTTTTTCGCGGCTTGGCTTCTGGCGATAGCTTCGTTGTTTTCTTTGATTGAGGCCGAGGAATAAAGGCTCAAGCCAGTAAGTAAATACTGTTTTAGGAACTTGGACTCTCCAAATGTAAAGCTAATGGAATAACTTTTCTTATCCCCTTCTTTTGGCATCTTGGTGAGCGTAAAAGCAAAACCGTCCTTTTTATCATCTTTCATCTTTGCCTTAAAGGAGAAAGACGTATTCTCTTTTGGGGTCTTATGGAAGCTTGAAAATTCCCTGCCGCTTTCGATACAGTCGATAAACGAACCTATTTCAGAGGGAGTAAATTTACAGGCAGATCTAGTGCTGGTGTCAAACTTGCCTTTGCTGTTTTCCTTATCCCAGCTAAGCTGTTTTAAAAGCTGGATATAAAAAGACTTATCTGTGGAATTGTAGGAAAAGCTACAGCAACAACCAGTATTCCATTGATTTGGCTTATAAAAATGAATCATAATCTACGTGTTTATTATATAAAAAAGCTTAATTAAATCAAATTTTTCTCGTCGTTTTTCAACTGCCCAAGTTTCATGTAGATCTTAGAATCTTCAACTGTTACGAAGTCAGCGAAAACGGCATCGTTGTTTTTAATGCCTTTCACGAGAACTATATTTTTCTTATCGGGCAGGGTTCCTCGGTTATATTCTTTGCAGTCGTCTATGCTTTTCTTCCACTTATTATTAAAAAGAAGAACGTCGACGGTGTCGGTCTCGTCTTTTATTGTAAAACGGGCATATTCGTTATTACTTCTGGATTTTTTTAGGCCCGTGGCGTCTTCTATTGTACCGACAAAGAAAACCTTATCCTTGTTCTCCATATCTTTAATATCTTGTATTTGATTTAGCCTAGGTTGTTTTTCTATAAAAATATCTCTTAGAGAAACCCCGTGAGTATACCCCAATAGTTCGTTTTCGTAATACCAGTTGGCAAAATCCTCATTTTTTTTATTTATAGAATAAATGTTAAGGTAGGGCTCGTACCTTTTCTTCATTGTTTGTATTCTGGAGTCTTTAATATATCTTTTACCGTCTTCGTCGACCTTGACTTTCATGTGATTTATAACATTTACTAAGTCGCCGTTCCCTTGTTGCGCGAACTTTAGGGCCGTAATCCTTTCTCTGGGCGTTAGAAGCTTCCAGAGCTGGCACTCTAGGACTATTTTACTGCGGCTATACTTATCCCCCATGTCGAGGGCGCCAGCTTGTATCAAAGCCGACAAGACCCCCAAATTTATCCCCGCTTCAGTCGAGGCTTGAAAAACTTCAAACTTATTAGATGTGTGAGTTTTGAAAGAGTTGAGTTTTTTAATAGAGCTATTTGATATCCCTTTAATAGATATTAACCCGAATCTAATATCGTTTCCTTCGATTGAGAAATCGTCTTTGGATTTTAGGATGTCGGGTCGAAGCAGCTTAATTCCGAAATGGGGCAGTTCCCTGTGTATTTTTGAGATTTCTGCGATAGGGTCTGGTTCAAACTTTGTCATTTGCAAGAGCGCCAGAAAGAACTCTTTGGGATAGTTGAATTTTAGGTATGCGGTCGTAGCCGCTAAAGCGGCGTAGGCTATAGAGTGGGACTTGTTGAACGAATAGTTCGCCGAGTCCTCTAACACGCTCCAGAGAACGTCTCCAACGTCCACAGAGCCTTTGTTTCCCATCCACTCGCTAGACAGCCTGTTCTTTTTTACCTTTTCTCTGATCTTCTTTTTCCATTTTTTAACTTCCTTAATTTTTTTCTTGCCAACGATACGTCTCAGCACTTCGGCTTCGTCAAGAGTGAAACCAATTTTATGAGCCATCTGCATTAACTGTTCTTGATACAATGCAACGCCTCCTGTGCTTTTGAGGATTTCGTCAAATAGTGGGTGAATAGGCTCGTAAACGTCATCGTTGGTATAGCTAGCGTACTGGTCAACAAAAGTTAAAGCTCCCGGTCTACCAAGCGCAAGCACAGCGCTTAATTCTTCTAGGTTTTTTGGTTTAACTTTTTGACAGACTCGGAAGTTGGTATCTGCTTCAACCTGAAATATCCCCTGCGGCCTTTTTAGGTCGTAAAGGTTTTGGTAGATACTCTTGTGTTCTAGATCTATATCTTCAACATCTATGCCTATTAGCTTGCAAGCTTGGTCAACTACGGAAACTGTCCTTAATCCTAGAACGTCGAGCTTGACATTGAAAATGGAAGCCCAGTCCATATTATAAGCAGAAATTTTATCTTTGTCAGAGTCTAGTTCTATGGGGCAGCTTTCTACTATTTGATCATAAGAAAGTAGTATGGCCGAAGGGTGTACTCCTTTGTTTTTTACGAGTCCTCTAAGCTTCAATGCAGTTTTAAAAGTTTTTGGGTTTTTATCGCACCAATCTTTAAAGTCATCTACCTCTTCGTAGGTTTCTTTGATATCTTTTACTTGCCCGAAAACCTTGGGGATCATTCCGGAAATGCGATTCATTTCTACCTCCGGTTTGTCTTCTACTATTTTACCGCATTCTTTTATAACCAGCTTTCCGCTGAGGGTGTTAAGAGTTCTGATCTTGGAGGTTTTGCCCGAAAATTCCTCTTCTAGGTATTTTAATACTTCTTTGCGTCTATAGTAACAGACGTCCATGTCTATATCGCACATCAAAGAACCGTCTAAGTAGGTTACTCCGTCAACTTCTTTTTTCTTGGCTCGGATTTTTGATACAAAGCGCTCGAAAAACAAATCGTGTTTAACGGAATCTATTTTCGTAACACCAAGAAGAAATAATATAAAGCTGCCTGCGGCTGATCCCCGACCCAAGCCGACAGGAATATCTTTCTGTTTGCAGAAGTAGATTACCTTCCAAACCAAAAGAATATAATCAACAAACCCTAGGCTTTTCAGGATATCAAGCTCGTAGTAAATTCTATCTGTGTATTTCTTGTGTTTTTTTGAGCCTTTTTTAAGGTCTAGTTTCTTAAATCCCTTTTGGCAAAGGGCAATTAGGAAATCGTAAGTATTTTTTATTTTTTCAGGATTATCTATTAAGCTTAGATATTCCTTTTCTATTGTAAATTCAGGAAGCCTTACACCGTGGATGTTTAGATCAAGCTTCTCAAATTGATCCTCGAAGCTACTCTTTTTTCTTTGGGGGTCTGCCGCGCTTTTTCTTTGCGGCGGGTTTGCCGCGCTTTTTCTTTGCGGGCTTTGCTTTTTGTTTTCTTTCACTGTCTCCATCTTCCAGTATTATGGTATCTATCGTTTCTTTAACTAGCTTTAAAGTTTTTTTGCTTTCTGCATCAAATTTATAAAATAGATCTACTTTGTCTTGGTTTGCGCCTTTGCGCACAACCAGTATCATATAGTCAACGCTAGCTTCTTCGTCAAGTTTTTCTATTAAATCGTAAGCAAAGTCCATGCTTGGCATAATATCGTATTATACCGCTAAATTCTATCCATTTCTAATTTAAGTTTCTTCCAGACGCCAAGATTTAAGTATAAATCATTCAGTGCGTCGTGCAATTTGCTAGCGTCATGCTCTATACTGTAGTATTTTCCAAGCTCTCCTAGGCTTGTCCTTGTCCCTTTCTTCCGGTAATTCAGCATTTTATACTGATATTGAAAGAATGGGCTTTCTTGCTTTTTAAAGTAATGCCCCGATTTTAAGCCTCTCGCTATAGACAGGGTATCTATCGACTTCTCGAAAAAGTGGTTGTATGGCTTGTTGTGTATTTTGCACCAGCCTCTCATTAGGTACATGTCAAAGCCTAAAATATTATGCCCAACAATATAGTCGCAAGAGTCGAGCCAGTTATAAACGTCATCGAAAACTTCAGATTCGTGTTTTGCTGTTTTGTCAAATTTTTTCTGACTAAAGTTCGTGATCTTTTTTGCTTCTTCAGAAATAGACAGATCGCAATCCCATTTTATCATTTCGTCGAAGGAGTCTACCGTCTGACCTTTCTTAACTTTTAGCATAGCGACCTGCCAAGGGCGGTTGCTGAAGAAGTTTAGGTTTACGTTAAAGGTTTCAAAATCAATAAAAACTAAATTTGCATTTTTATCCATTCACTACCTCCTTCCAACTTTCAAAGCTAAAATTGTCAGAACACATGTGGTCAAAGTTGGGTTTACTTAAAGTCTTTTTCGCTCGTCCCGGATTGGAGTCGGAAATACATCTAAAGGTCATATAGTGCGGAAAGTCTGATCTGTTTTTATAATATATACTTTTTGTCTTTTGAATGTAATACTTGTCGCCGCAGTAGCTTTCTACGTCACTCTTTAAGGCTTTGTCGAAAGGCAGGTCGTTGTCCTCTATGAAAAACGTAGGAGATATTTGAGAAAAGTCTGGAACAAAATTACCTAAGTCAAACTTATTGCGATGAATGAAAGAGTCGTAAAACGGAATTATTAAACTTAAGGATGAATCATCCCAGTATTTATGCAAGGTTTCAAAGTCTATTCTAGGGATATAATAAAAGCCATCTGTAGAAGCCTCTGTATATATTTTAAGTAAAAGCTCGTACCCTGTTTTGTTTTTACAAAATATAATACATTTGGATTCGTCTTTTAATTTATCCTTATCTTTGTCGTTCATATCCCGACACAAGGTGACTCTCAAGCCAAATCTCATGTCGAGATTGTTGCTTACAGAATTATAGTACCCTTCGAGGAAACCTGTCATTCCGTCTTCGATTAAATAAAAAGTTTTTAGCTTATTATCTAAACAAATATCTATTACAGAATCCGGCCCCGTAGCGTCAGAAGACCCAGCGTCGGCCAGAGTAAGTATGGATTTACCGATACTATAGTGAGATTTAAAAAGTGGCAATACCTCGTGCATTACGAAGTGATTGTAGTTGAGTTCTGCTTACGTGTCAAGAAAAAATATCAAGTATTTCTCCTTTTCCTTGGTGCCTCGGGCAACCTTCGTAAGTTCTCTTTTCGATTTTAAAGCCTTTTTCAAGGAGTTTTTCCAGCTCTTCTTCTTTGAGGCTCGAAGAAATCTGTTCATTTTTATCGTTTAAGAGTACGAAATAGTCATAAGCGTCAATGTAGGGACATCTCCATTTTCCTATTTTACAAAGCCAAGCGTCTTTCTTTTTGTCGGCGGCATAATTCGCCTTAGCGTCTTCTTCGGTGAAGTTATTTATCGCGGTGAACGCGTGACCTAGGTAGTGCTCGAACCCTTTAAGCTGTTCTTCTGTAAATTCAAGCTGTTGAACGGGGCTTCTGGGGAATCTTAAAAATAAAAACTCTGCGGTCGGTTTGAACTTGGGCCAGTGCTTCTTAGCGGCCAAAGTGTAGGTCATGGCCTGAACGTTTGAATGGAGTTCTTCGCCTCTGAATTTATATTTGCTGCTTTTATAATCTACAATTTTTATTTTTTTGCCGCGCTTATAAACTATTGGCTTATCTATGAAACCTCTTATTTTATATTTCGGGTCATCATTTTCGAGTAAAAATTCAAATTCTGGATTATCAACTTTTCCTCCCCATCCAAAGAAGTCGTACTTTAATCCGACCATTATCATGTCCCTGACCAAGTTAACGTTTTCGTCGTTAGTCATCGGCAAATCTGAAGACTTCTCCATAGCCGTTAAGTGTTTCATTACCAACCTAACTACCGCAGGGCTTCCGTCGATGGTTCCTTCCTCTGTAATTCTATCGAAGTGTTTTTTATGCCTTGGTTTAACGAGCATCTCGAACACTAGATGGCATACAGTTCCTCTTTGAGCCCCTTCATTCTGCTTCTGAGGAAGTTTTAGGATGTAGTTGCACCAGTAAGTCCACCCGCAGGTTTCTAGGGTTTTAAGGCGAGAAGCCGAGAGGATTTTTTCTATTTGTTTTGCCATTCTATAATTTCTTTTTTATCCATACAACCGAAGTCGTTTTTTACAGGAAGCTTTGTCTGAACAGTTTCTTCGTCGAAATGTTTTGTTAAAATTTTATACATTGCCTCAGAGGCTTGGTTTCCAGCCCCTTCTTTTCCCCCGTCATTATTTAGGGCTATTATAATCCTTTTTGGGTTAAGTCTCAAAATTGTAGATAGCAATCGAGAACCAAGCTTAACTCCGTGCGTGACAGTGCAGTTTTTGATACCGGCCTCCCACAAAGAAAGCATATCTCCAATGCTTTCCACTATTATTATTTCCTCCGCTTGTTTTATAATTTTATAATTTATCTGAAGCGGGTACGCCCATTTAGAAGTTGAGCCTTGATGAAGCCATTTTATAGGATTTTTTCCGCTTACGTCTCTTCCGGTTACTCCAATCAGCTTGCCTCTGCTGTTAAAAATAGGAAAAAGATATCTTTGGTAGAACGTGCCTCTAGTAGCTACCCCACCTTGGAAAAGCTCAAGGGTTTCTATGCTTACGCCTCTTTTATTCCAGTAGGAATAGTCTTGAACTAAGTTGAGTAAAAGCTCTTTAGGTAAAAATTTATCACATTCCAGTTTGGTTTGTTTCTTCTTAGGTTTGACAAAATCATAATTTTTATAAATGTAAGACTTTGCCTGATCTAAAGTTTGCACTCCTAGAGTTAGCCTAACTAGCTCCTCGAATGGCCCCGCTTTACAGGCTTTGAAGTCGGTAAACCATCCAGTGTCTTTGTAGACTCTTAGAACAGAGCTACTGCTTGAGTCTCTATACAAGGGGTTCATTCTAAACTCCCGACCATTATCGTGAACGACGTATCCTAAATCGTCTAAAATATCTCTTATGTCATTCATAGGTTAGTATCGCCATCCCCAGCTACTCTTTGCTCAGCGATATCAAAACGTTGCCTAACTTGGTCGACGATATTTTGGAGAGACCCTCTACTTTCAACTGAAAAGTTGGAGACTTCAAAATTTAAATAGTTATAAGACCATTCTTCCCTATGGACTTCAGCGCCGTTATTCTCTTCTATGATAGGTCTGCGAATTAAGTCTTGGTGACCGGCCGCGTCCTTTCCTTGGAATCTTGTTTTTATAGGAAGGAGTTTATGAGTGCCGTAGTCCTGTCCGTCTACCGCTATTTCGTCAAGGGTCTTACGCCGAAATATTCCAACAAAACTAGCAAACCATTGAAGCCTATCAGAAAGGGAAATCGCAGAACTATCATCAGTTAGGTTTCTACTGTTCCTGTTATGGCTTTCTCCTGACCTGTTCATCTGCATAGCGGTAATGATTGGCGCAGAAAGTTCTTCTGATATTCTTTTAAGTTTATCTATTTTTTCACCTATGGCTTGATGCTCTGCCCAGTTCTTGTCAACTTTTTCGCCAGTAAGCTTCACATAATCGTAAGCAATAAGACATTTGTTTCCGCGCCCGACATGTTTCATATGCCAGCGACGAATTATTGCGCAGACCTCGTCTACGGTTTTGTTTCTTACGTGATAGTGAAAATATTTACTATCATTAAATTTAGATTCAAAGTTCTCTTGGTAGTCTCTGAATTTTTTGTACATTTCTTCATTCTTCCTCCAGTTGCCCGTTTCCAAATACCAGTGCGGGATTCCTGTTTCAGCCGCCGCCATTCTAAATTTTATTTCTTTAGTAGACATCTCTGTGTCGAGAACCAAAGCGGGAACCTTGTTTATAACGGAAGTCTTTAGGCAAATATCATTTATGAAAGTAGTTTTCCCTTGTGCGGGGCGGGAAACTATAGCGTATATATTTGCGTCCCTGAGTCCTCCAAAGAGTCTGTTAAATTCTGGATAGGGAGTTACTAGCCCCGTGTCGTCAGAAGGGTTCTCTCCCGCTTCTTCTACGTCGTCTAGTAAGCTTTCAAATACGTTTTCGGGGTTATCGTCTAATTCGTAAGAAAGGATTTTTTGGGAATAAATAGAATCAGATTTTGCTATGATATCATCCGCGGAATCTTCTCTGGAATTTTTTACATAGTCCTGAATATCGCTTGCTGTTTCATCTATTTCCCTTCTGATACGATATTTTATTAGTTCTCTGGAATACTCCGGAATCGCTTTTGGCTTTGGTGCGGAAAGCTCTATCGCTTCCAAGTAATCATATATGCCTACCTCGTCTTTTGCTGTAATTCCTAGACTTAATATCTTATTAGATACGAGCACCCTGTCTATAGTTTCCCCTGCGATGTGACTATTTCTGATTACAGAAAAAATAGACTGATGAACTTCGTTGTAGAAGTCAGCTAAAGTAAGATAGCTATCTACTTCAGATAAAACATCTGGGTGTTTGAGGAGTCCGCCAAGAACGTACTTCTCAATTTGAATAGAATATAAAGACATTTACTATCTATAGAATCTGTCCACTTCAAAAAAGTAGTCGAATAGATTGGAGGGGGCCTTTAATCCTCCGATAGCAGTATAAACCGCCAAGCCCTCTTTTGCTCCTGCATAAATACCACGATGAACCGTAGAGTTGGAACCCATCATTCGACTAAGCTGCTCGAATCCGTGTTCTAGATTGGCCTGAGGTATATTGTCGAGGGAATTTTTATCCCCTATGATAACGCAAGCCGCAATATTGCCTGTTGAAGCGTCTATTCCGGCAAGGATGTTCTTTCTTAAATTGTCTCTGATAGCGTGAGAAATCCCAGTATCAGAAAAGTCTTTAATTGGCGTTGCGCCAAACATTATTATTCCAGAAGAAAAAATCGTATCCAGATCGGCCTTGTCAAAAGTCGTATAGGCCGATTCTTTAGCTGAAATTTTATTAAACAAGTGAAAGATCGAACAGATGCTGTTATTCGCAGTGGTCCAAAACTGATTAACGGATAGTTTCGGGTAAAGCTGCTTAATCTTTTCATTGTCTAGAACAATTAAAGGCGATATTACTTTTGCTTTTTGCAAGTCTATAAGCTTGCTGATAGTTTTTTTAGAATTATCCTGAACTTTGATTCCTTCTGCTCTAGTCGGGAGAGCGACTACGCAACCAACTTTAGCGTCAGTATCTTTTGTCTCTTTACCTAGTGATTGATTAAGGTCGTGGCAGACTTCTATAACTTTAGCCACCCCTCCTGCGCCGGTTCCTCCCCCTGCCCCAGCGCAAACCAAGACTCTCTCGAAACCGCTACCGAAAGATTTTTTGAGAAAGTCAAGAATATCTTCGTATCTAGTCCTAAAGACTTCGTCTGCCGCGTCGGGGTTTTTGCCCGCGCCGCCTTCCCCTATTAAAAGTTTATTTTCGTCAGGTACTTTAATCAAGGAAAGGTCTTGTTTAGCAGTGTTGATAACGGCGACCCTGCGATACCCAAGATTCCAAAAAGACTCAGCTAGCCTTGAGCCTCCTTGCCCGACTCCTACGATAGCGAAATTAAAAGCTGCGTCGTCAAAGTTATCTTTTACGGAGTCCTCCACGGGCTCATCGTCAGGGAGCGGAATGTCTGGAAGATCTATTCCTAAATCAGTTACTTCAGCTGACGATATCCCGAGGGACTCTTTCCATTCCTCAGGAGTCGCGTCGCTTACGGGGACTGGAGCTTCTCCTGCGTTTAGCGATGGGGGCGCGTCAAAGCCCGGAAGCTCTGTGCTCTTTTTTTCGTTTGGATAGTAATCCGATATATTTGTGTCACTCATCTTCGTAATCTTCCTCGTCGTTTCCTTCTATTCTGCTTGCTATGTTTTTTAAAAAGCTTTCTCTCGAAATTTCCTCCATTGCCTCTGACCAGTTTTTGATAAAATACTGCAAAGACATTGCATTTAAATCGTCATCTATTTGAGAGTGAACCTGCGGTTTAGCTGATCCGTCGAAGCTAAACAGCACGTAGCCACCGTACGACATCTCGCTGAGGTTGTCGAGTAGGTTCTGAGGCATTGTACCGTACTGTATTTTGTTGCTCATTGCGATATATTACACTTATATTTAAATTTCTATTCCGAATCCTTCTAGAATATAGGATTTTGTAAGATTTGGGATGTCGTCCTTATCTATTTCTAGAACCTTGAATTCGTTTAATTCTAACCAGCTTATTTTCTTCATATCTCTTTTTATTGAGTCTAGGTATTTTTGTCTTGAGTTGCCGTGAAAAAACTTATTAAATTGGTTATGTTGATCTCCTTGAACTTCCACTGCTATTTTACGCGTAAAATTTACCAAATCCACTTTTAGTCTTGTTCCGAAAACAGGAAATTCTTCGTAGCAAATATGATTCTCCCAGTAGTCTCTGAAAAAGCTTTTTGCTGTGAACTGTATTTTTGATCTGCATTTTTTGTCCCAGTCTACTTTGTATTTGGTTACGTTTTTGCTTACTAGTCTTCCGTTAATATTAAAGAGCCTCATACCGCCAAAGTCAACGCGCTTTTAAGTTTTTGAAACAAAAATTCGCACAACTTTGGGTTTTCTTCGAGATAAGCTGTAAAAGCGTCTTCTCCTTGGATTTTTTCTGGTATCTCTAAGTTGTTAGATTTTAATTCTTGGACCAACTTTTCGTCAACAGTTACCCAAGAGCCTGATCTTTTTACAAATCCCCATTTAACTAAAGTATTAAAAACTTCATACTCAACCCAAATGCTTTTGCCATTAGTTCTCCCGTATTTTATTGGATACTTAACTTCCATTCCTGTTGTCTCGTTGGGGGTCTTACGAAAAACTACCTTGCACCAGTGTCCGCTTGCAGCGTCTTCTTTGGTGGCTTTAGGGTCTTTTATTTGCTCCTTACTATATCTTGGTTGAAACTCTAGAATCCAATCCGAGAAGTGCAATAAGGCGTTTCCTCCCGAAGCATTCGTAAGCTTTGGGTCGGTTTTTTCGTAAGGGTTAATACTAACCTTGCTTCTTACTTGAGAAATTAAGAAACAGATATGACCTCTGGTACTAATCGGTAGGGCCATTCTTTTGAGAAAGTTAGAACTTAGCACCGCGCCTCCTGCAACCTTGTTAGATTCGTTATAAGAACGATCAACATCGCCTCTTGAGACGAGAGCGTCCATTGAGTCAATTATGAAAAAATATTTTTTATTAGTCGGGTTATCGTTTATTAAGTGTTCCATTAGGGTTAAAACACTTTCATAAATGTTAGATTTATAAACAAACCACTTCTCATCAGAAGTGTCTACCCCTGACCTTTCGATCATTTCGGGAGACAATCGCCCTTCCGCTTTGACATAAACGACCATAGAGTTATCGACGTCTTTTTGGAAGTTTCTAGCAAAAGATAAGGCGCAAGAGGTTTTACCCCCCTCTGAAACCCCACTAGCGCGGATGATTGAGGCACGAAGCCCTCCTGACATGTTCATGTCTAGGATCAAGCTGCCGCTAGATACAATATAATCCGTCTCTGTCTCAAAGTTGTAGTGGTCCTGCTTGTGCTCTTTGAGGTATTGCTGGATTTGACCCACTGGGCCTAACTGGTCATTCTTTTTTTTTGCTGCCATCTCTTAAAAATTCTAAAAGGCTTTTTGTTTTATTTATCTTCTTGGCTTTGCCGATCTTGCGACTTCCAATAGAATATTTCTTTTCTGCTACTAAGTCAAGTTTAAATTTGTTCCACTCGGTCAATACGTATTCTTTTCCTCTTGGAGTAAGAAACCAAAGCAAAGAGTCCATTTCAAAGGGTATGTTCATCCTAAACCAAAATCTTTTATTGGGGTATTTGGCTAAAAGCTTCTTGGTTGTTCCTAATTCTCTCATTCGGGAGTTTTTATCTTTCCATATTCCGTTTGGGTCTTTTAAAAATTTTTCAATTATGAGCTGATTTATAGTTGGATTTTTTTTGCTTCTCCGCATACGCGTCTAGTATTTTTGAAAATTTTACTGAGAGACCCTTTTTCGGGGAATGTTTCGTTTTTTTTGTTTTTTTTCAGTTTCCTTCACTAGGGAATTCTATTGGTATTCTTCTTCGCTGTCAAGATGTTTATATATAAAGTCGTGTTTCCCGTGTCTTTCAACTAAAGCGTATCCTAAATTTTTAAAAAAATTATCTATCGTTTCATCGAGAACGTTAAACCTCTCGTGCCAGCATCTTTCCATCCAAATTAAAGGTTCGTGCTTCTTGATTGTTTCCTCGGCCCCTAAGAGAGCGAAGTATTCGTATCCTTCTAAATCTAATTGTATAAAATCACAAAAATCTAGTTTAAGGTCGTCTATTAACATAGTGGGCACCTTGGCACTTGAGTTTTCTTGAAATAGCCTAAACTTTTCTGTAACGGGGTTGACGTAATCTGCGCCAGATCCTCCTTTTCCGTGATCTTTAGACATTTCAACCAAACCGTGTCTGTCTCCCAAGCAGGATTGAAACTTGTGCACGTTTCCTTCTGGCAAGTTTAAGCATATGCATACGAAACTGCTAGGGTCGGGCTCAAAAACGTAAACGTCTTTGAAGTGGTTCGCTACCTCTCTCGTGACCCAGCCGCAGTTGCCTCCGGCTTGAATAGCAACGCGATTATTTTTTAAATAAGGTAAAGCTAGATCTAGAAAATTAGTATTAGTTTCTTTTTGGTAACTGTATCCTAGCGGATCTCCGTCGCTCCACCACATATCGTCATTTGTAAAATGAACTCTAGACAGTGTTTTGTTTTTTGTTTTAAAATATTCTTTTTTATAGTCCATGAGTAGATTCGAATTCCCTTTCAAAAATATAGTTTTTATATTTATCCATGTTGTCAAGCAGGTACTTAGGGTGCGTATTGTAGCTAATCTTTTTCTTAGTTAGTTTATAATCTTGAAACATCCTGTCTAAAGCTTGTTTTTTTGATGTGTGGTTGAATTTTGTTTCTTGTCCGCTAATAGCGTCTCTGGAATGCCCCCAGCTTTTCTGCTTTTCCAAGACTTTTTCTCCATCGGTGTCGTCCATAAAGCTAAAATGCCAACCAGCGTTAGGGCCTATGCAATCGTGGGTATGCATAGAGAGGCATCTGCTGGTTGTGGGGAGGAGATTTTTAAAGTAAGAATACTCGGTTATTTGGCCGACGTCTTGATACTGGCTCCATAAATTGAATTTATAGACATACATGTTAAGCTTAAAGCCGAAAGTAGGTCTCGTAAATATTTGATGGCCGTTTTTGTCTGATACAAAGCGTTCTCCAAACATTTTTAAAGGGTATGTTTTTTCTTTGTCTTGGTTAAAAATAACCAAAGCCTTATTAAAAGATTCTTTTTCTATTATTTCATCTAACGAGTTGTTTAATATGATATCGTCATCTTTTGCCCCTAAATCTTGAAGAACTTTTACGGAATAGTTACCGTGAAAATCTGAGCGAATCCAGTCATCATTATTCTTCCCTTCTATAGACCTATCTCTCCTAGAGTAATCGTCAAGCAGAAATGGGTATTTTTTTAATTCGTCCGCAGTATTGTCGTAGCTTATATATATTAGCTTTTCTTTATATTTTTTAAACCTATCATGGTCGAAGTTTAGAGGCTTTCGATATCCTGTGTGAGCTTCTTTAGACTCTACAACTATAAAATTATCGACAAAATCCCAGTGTTGGTTTAGCCTTAGCTCATAAAGATCGTTCTCGTTAAAGAACATGCTTAAGTCGTAAACTTTCATTTATTAGTTTATAAATTCAGCTAACGTGTCAACGCATTCATTGAAAGTCGCCCCTTTTTTACTTATATCCATAATGTTTTCCATAGGGATAGAATCCTCTTTAATCCACCAATCTTCCCAAGGGTTGCCGTCTTCAAAGCTTACATCCTCAAAAAGCATTACATACCCTCTTATTAAAAGCATAGCTCTAGTGGTGTCACAGGTGCTTCTGCCGTATTTAAAAGCTTCGTGCTCTAAGGTCATAGCTTTAAACTCTATGCCTGCATCTAGAATTCTCTCTAAAGCTGCCGCAGCTAAGTTTGTCGTTCCGTCCACATCCAAAGATATATAGTCAACTTCTTTAGGGCTGTGCTGTTTAAGTAAGTCGGTAAACTCGGAAGAAGTCGCGTCTATTTGATAAAAAGGCGTGTTTCTGTATTTATACCAATCTTCGTCCACAGCAACGTCGCCTATGTCAAAAGCCAAACCTTCCCAATTATAAAAATTTGCTAAAATAGAAGTATTGTTGCATCCTAAAGGACCGGCACAACCCACATCTAAAAAATAACCCGGTTCGTTGTATACATAATCAGGCTGGCTAGCTAGAAGGTGGCAAATAAATTCATCTTGTCTTTCGCAAGAAAATTTTCTACCAGCAGCTTCAGTTATTTCCGAAAAGCTTTTTAACATTCAAGCTTTTCCGCCAAGACGTCCGCTACGGTCATTCTTTTTACTAAATCCTCAAAAGAGATTTCAGGTTTCCATCCGAGCTCTTTACGGATAGGGGTAGAGTCTCCGTAAAGAAGGTCTACTTCCGCTGGCCTATAGAAGTCCTCATTGATTTCGGCCAAGGGGGTATTTTCTTGAAATAGCCTAAACTTTTCTTCTAGGCCTTCTCCGCTCCAAAGCCCCGGAATACCGGCGACGCCGAAGGCTAAGCTTACAAATTCTTTAACAGAGTGAGTTTCGTTGCTGGATAAGACATATTCTTTTGGCTGGTCTTGGTTTAGCATCAGCCATACAGCCTTTACAAAGTCTTCTGAATCGGACCAGTCTCGTCTTGCTTTTACGTTTCCTAATTGGAGGGGTTTAAATTTTTCGCCCTTGTCGATAGCCGCTTTTATTCTAGCTACCCCTTTGGTTATTTTTCTAGTAACAAACTCTTCCCCTCTTCTTAGCCCTTCGTGATTAAAGAGTATGCTATGTATAGCAAACATATCGTAAGATTCTCTGTAGACCTTGACAATATGGCGAGCAGCCGCCTTAGCGGCTCCGTAAGGGCTTCTGGCTTTAATTGGGTGCTTGATATCCTGCGGGCTATAGTCTACATCCCCGAGTTCCTCTGAGCTTCCAGCGCTATAAAACCGACAATCCGGTTTGAATTTTCTTAAAGCTTCCAAGCACCTGATCACGCCGAGAGTATTAACGTCAAAAACCTGTAGGGGCATGTCCCAGCTACAGCCAACGAAAGAATTCGCTCCGAAGTTAATGAAAAAATCTGGCTGTATTTCTTTTACGAGCTTATCTATTGATACTTCGTCCGTTAAATCTCCGCATACTAAATTAAAGTTTTCATGCTCCTTGAAGGAGCTAATGTTACCGAAGTTTGCATTAGAGGTTCTTCTCATCATGCCGAAAACTTCGACTTTGCCTAGGTTTAGCAAGTATTCGGCCATATTTGCGCCATCTTGCCCTAGGATACCTGTAATTAGTACTTTAAGCATTACAGGTTATTTTATGAAATAATCTAGTTCATTTCAAATAAAAATTACACCCCGAAAGATTTGCCGCAGCCGCAAGACGCTGCGGCTTTAGGATTTACAAAATCAAATCCAGACTTGGCGAAACCTGACTCATAATTTACGACAGTCTCTTCTAGCATAAAGGAACTCTTTTTATCGATGCAAATAGTTACTCCGTACTCCTCGAATTCTATTATCGAATCGCCTTCCCTTGGCTGCTCCTCTACTTTTACATCATATAAAAAACCAGAACAACCACCTCCTGTAACAGAAACCCTAACAAGGACACTATCCCCTTGTTCAGACATAGCTTTTAAAGCGTTTTCAGTGAAGCTTATCATTAAGTGGCCCTCTCCATCGAGTCTTTGACTGGATCGAACGGCCTGATCTTTGCGCCCTTAACGGTAATGAGGGGAGCGTTTTTCCAAGTCTCATTTTCTTTGCCGCAGCCGGAATCTCTTTTAACGTCGCCCATGTTCCCTTGATCTAGGAAATCGTCAGAGTTGAGTACTCTATCATACCTAACGGGAACTTCAGAATCGCCATAAGACTTAGAAATAACATTCTCAATAAAGCCTTTGTCTACTCCGCAAATACAAGGCATGTTTTTGCGAGGGTCAAACCACTTCATATTTAAAGCTCTACCAACAATATCGCCTAGGGGCTCTTCGAAAAAATTACCCAACGAAACATGTTGATATGGACAAGGCATAATATCTCCATAACGAGAAACCGGAAGAATTCTTTTAACAGCAATACATCCGATATCTCTACCGTAAGAAGGCGTCATGTGAGTAAAGATATCATATTCTTCTTCAAATTGCTGAAGTATTTTACCTTCTGTCTCTGTCATCATTTGATCAGTGACATTTTCGAAAGCCCCAACAGGCTTAGCGTATACAACGTAAGTTCCCACCTGCTTCTTTTTGGCGAATTCTAAAAAGTCTCTCCATTCTTCAGTATAGATTCTATCTTTCCAGATTACTGTAGAGAGGATAACGTGCAGATCAGCTTCTTTACATGCGTCGATAGCGCGCATGACTCTTTCCCAAGATCCCGGCGCTCTTCTAAAAGTATCGTGATCTTTAGCGGTAGCTCCGTCTAAACTCAACTGAACTTTATCTACCCCGATCTTCTTAAGGTGCTTTGCTTTTTTGTGATCTAAGTGCCAGCCATTAGAGTCTGTTACTAGATAAAATTTAGAAGGATCAATAGCTTCTACTAGCTGGTCGTACTCTTTAATGATCAGGGGCTCGCCTCCTGTGATAACAAAGTTAGCTAAACCCAGCTCATCCGCCTCTTTAGAAAGCCTTCTGACGTCTTCTAGTTCAAACTTTCTTCTGCCACTAGCTTTTTCCCAGTTTTTGGGGACATAAAATTTATCAATACAGCAATGCTCACAATCAAAATTACAAAGATAGTCATACTGGAACTGGATGATAGCTATGCTTTCTCCCTCTGAGATTTTGCGCGGAAAGTCCATCATTTTCTTATAAACGTGAGGCTTGTAAGACTTTAGCCAATTTTGCCGAAGACCTTCGTCGGAAACTTCGGTAGCTTGCATGACTTTCCCTTCTCGGATATTGGCGAGCTGTTCGTCAGAAAGCGTCCCTTTTTCTTGTGTGAGGCGAGCGATTTCTTGCAGCTCATCCTCAGACCACATGGGAGGAGCGTCGTGAACATTCCCTTCGAGAGGGTTGTGGAACATTGCGTTATGAGAGTTGGCCATATTAGTTATTTACACCTTTTTCTGTGTCTTCTGTCATTTGCTTTTTAAGATCCTTGAGTATTTCTTGTCTTTCTTGATATTCTTCTTCGGTGGTTTTACTTACAGCGTATCTAGCGTTAAGTTTTTCTCCATCGTGACGATGATCTTGCCGAACTCCTCCTCTGTATTGGTATTTATTAAGTTCCGCATCTCTTTCGGAGCTTTGTTCAATTTCTATGTTTAAAGCGGAGATAAACCATATCTTGCCTTGGGGATCAGTTACCATGTATTGAGGTTTGATCCTGCCTCTAATATCATCGATAAGAACTCTTGTGCCCTTTTTCAGAGTCTTCTTACCTTTTTTGTCGTCATGAATTTCGTCCTCTAAAATTATCCCGAATTGATTAATTGCGCCTTTCCAATGCTTGGTTGAGTGCTTGTGCCATTTCTCGTGGGTTACGTTAGATTCGAATTCTTTTTTTATATTCTTTTCCTCTTTCATGGTTAGTTTGCGTCGTGTCCAGATTTGTCGCGCCCTTCCTTTGGCTCGTTCTCTAAAATCTCTACTAACTCTATATTGCACTTAATGGGAATGTTCGGGGGGGTTCTGTATCCGTGAAAAGTATGAAAGCTGCTGGCCCCTTCCTCTCCGTAAGCTAAGTCAGAGGGGATAAGAAGATTAGATTTGGCGCCGACCTTCATTTGCAAAAGGGCGATGTCGAGGCCTTCAATAGACTGACCTTTTGTATAAATCTCGTCTTTAGGCGTCCTTTTTCCTATGCAAATTTCAATGGGGCCAGATAATGGTATACTGGTATCGTAGGTACTGTAAGAAATTCTATCTACGTATTCCTTTTTTTCGTAGTCATACTCCGAACTTGTGACGCCTTCGTTTGCCCAAAGCTCGTAGTGCATAAGTACGGTTTCCCCGGCTTTTGGGAACTCTCCATAACCTTCTTTTAGGGTTTCTATGCTCAAGTCTTCTTTATTCATTTGTAAATTTTTAAACCTTCTTGTCTTAGTACAGCTATACTTAGATTATTGTAGCCGGATTTAGTCAATTTGTCAACTATTTCGTCAGAGTAGCTTGCTCCTATCACTATAATAGCCTTTACAGGGTCTTCTTTTAGCGTGTCCGCGGAAACGATTGGCACGTTGCTGGCGGGAGATTTTCTACCCTGCTTAAACGAGGCGTCATCAACTATATATTTAAGTCTGGGGCCAATTCCAGATAGAGCTATTAAGGCTAAGGATTGGTGACCGGCCCCGTAAACAGCTACGCTGTTGTCTTCGTATCCTCTGACATATTTGTTTAGACTGGACAGGTCCTTTTTTTTCTTTTTTTCAAAAAGCTCGAAGTCTATTTTGTTTTTCGTGAAGTCGGCTAAGCGGGAACTTTCTTCTTTGTCTCTTTTAACCACGGTGGCTGAGATAATATAATCGTGCCAGATGGATGAACATTCTAAAACCTCAAACCCAGATATATCTAAAAGAAAAGTTAGGCTTGATTTAGTGAAGTAGGACAAGTGATCTCCTATAAACTCCGAAAAGTGTCCGGTAGCTGCCATCATGTCAAAGTTAGGTACTTCTACTATCCCGACTCCTCCTTCTTTAAGATTGTTTCTGATTCCTTCGAGCAGCTGCTTAGGGTTCGGGGCGTGTTCAAGAAAGTTCATTGTAAAAAAAGCGTCAAAAGGGTGGTTCATTACCCTGCTGTTTTTGTCTGTAATGTATCCTTGGTAAACGCTTAGTCCTCTTGTTCTGCTTTTATGCGCAAGCATTGGGTTATTTTCCAGCCCGTAGGTTTCTGCTCCGGCGTCTCTCATAATGCGAAGGTATTCCCCGTCTCCGCAACCAACCTCAAGAACTCTTTTTTCGTAGAGAGAGTTCTCTTTAATAAAGTTTCCAAACTGCTCTTCTCTAAATTTTTTCATTTCGTCAGAAAACCCTACTGCACGAATAACATCTTTGTAGTAGTGGATCGGTTCGTTAGTCAACTGAACTAGATCGCAATGTGAACATTGCCTTACCTCTAAGTCTACTTTCGAAGGATTGTCAAATTCTTGAGCACCCGCAGGCATGTTCTCTAGTTTGAAAAAGTGATCCTCGAACAGGGCGGAATCACAAGATAGGCATTTTTTACTTATTTCCATTGGTCTTCGTTTATTTCTTTTTTATACATGTGGTGGAGTTCAAGTAAATCATCAGGGCAATCATCGTGCCACTTTAAAAACCCCGGATCGTTTTCTTTTAGGTTTTTGTTATAGGGAATAAAATCTCCGGGCAAGGAGCAAGCAAATAAAAAAGAAATATAATGACATAAAGTGTCCCTGTCAATAAAAAGCTCTTTCGAACACATTGGTTCTTTTTTATGCGATACTGGATAGCCTATTTCCGTCCTTGAGACAAGGTTAAGTCTTTCGATCATTGTTTCTTTATATCTGATAACTCCGCCGGGGATATGCCATCCTGTCCCTGCGTACTCGTCGTCCCTCCAAGCTAACAAAACTCTGTTTTTGTTATCTTTTATTAAAAGATCGACATTGGTTATCGGCGTCATTCGACTTACCGCTTCGAATATGTCTTTGGGGAGCCCGATTTCTGGGTATTCTTCCCTGAAGTGTTTTATTTTATTCTCTAAATAGAGTAAAAGTTGACTGGTTTTCATTTAATATACGAAATGTTTTTCGTCAATTATATTATTATTTTTACTATACCAATTGTAAATTTTTTTTATACTGTCGTCTATATTTTGAAATTTTATTCCAGACTCTTCACAGAAGCGAGTATTATCTCCGCTATATTCGTAACCACCCGTGTCGTTTTCAACCACAATATCTAAGTCTTTGCCCGATGCCTCTCTTACTTTTTCAGCTAAATCTTTGTACGAGTAGCATTCTCCGGTACAAATATTATAATTTTTATGTTTAGGAGTGTTGTTGATAAGCCATTTTACAGCTTTTGCCAAGTCGTTAATGTAGAGATAATCAAAAACAGAATTAAATCTCATTTTTATAGGCATGCCTAAAACAGCTTTACAGCAAGCATTTGGTATAAACCTGTACCTCCAGTCATCATGCTCTCCGAAAACTCCAAATAACCTTAAGTTATAAATATTAGAACTTTCTAGTGAATGCCTATTCATTAAATATTTAGAATATCCATATTGATCAATGGGAACATTTTGATTGTAGTAGTCCTCTTTCATTTTAGAGGTCCAATTTTCTCTATTAAATTCTGCCCCTGACCCAAAGTAAATCATTTTGCCGAAGTGATTACTGCATCTTGCAATGTTAAAAAACATCCTGAGATTTTTTTCTAGAACTAAGTTTGGGTTTTTATCAGAAAATTCTGGAGCAGCGTCATAGGTCGCTCCGTGAATTATTATATCGTAGCCTCTATTGGCTATAAATTTTTCTACTTTTTTTGAATCCGTAAGATCTAGTTGGGAGCTATTGTAGGACACTACATCATAGCACCATGTCAAGAATTTACCCTCATAATTCTCTGCTGAAGAAAGATTCTCTTTTAAGCTTTTCGCTATGAATCCATTGCCTCCGGTTATTAGAATTTTTTTAATTTTTAGTTTTGGTCTCTGTGGAACATTATTGTTCTTTTCAGCCCTTCCTCTAAGTCTGTTGTTGGGTTCCAGCCGAGGGCTTGTATTTTTTTTATACAAAAAGCACTTCTGACGACAGGGCTTTTGCTTTTTTTCTTCTGTTTTATGATTTTACTAGACGATTGTTTGTCGATGCTTAGTAGTAAGTTAGCAAGGTTAAGCAGGGGCTCCTCGCGCTTAGAGGAAACGTTAAAGGCTTCGCATTTTTTAGCTTTTAAGAGAACGGTAAAAAAAGCAACTGTCGCGTCAGAAATATATAAAAAAGAACGAGTGGTCTTGTTGCAGTTTATATTTAAATCCAAGTTCTTAATAGATCTAGAGATAAACTTGGAAACAACTCTCTCGTCTTTTGGGCTAAAACCCGGTCCGTAAACGTAGCTTGGCCGAACTATCTTAGCTGGTATGTTGTACTGCGAGCTCCAGCTAGCGCAAATAGTTTCTGCCATGCGCTTGCTTTCGCTATAGGAAGAATTTAAATCAAGAGGGTCTAAATAGCCATAATCGGACTCTTTAGCTGGTATCTTATCCTCATTCATTCTGCCGAGAACTCCTCCTGTGCTGAAAAATAAAAAGCCTTTAATTTTGTTTTTTCTTGATAGCTCGAGCAGGTTTATTGTGCCTTTTATGTTTGACTCTATTGTTCCTACGGGGTCTTTAGTGTAAAATTCTGGTCTAGCGTGACTAGCGCAGTGCATGACGTAATCTATTTTACATTGAGTATCTAGGGGGAGGCGAACGTCATGCCTTAAAAATTGCAAGTCAACTCTGTCGCTTTGAGAGACTTTGAAGCAATGAGGATGCTTCCTGATTGACCGAACCATAGATATTATTTTTATATTTAAGTTTTTATAATCATTTAAATAAAGAAGAGTCTCTGTTAGGTATCTCGCCAAAAACCCGTTGCCGCCAGATATTAAAACGGTAGAGTTGGCGAGTTTGTCCCAAGGCAGGTCTTGGTTAATTATGAACTCAAAGTCTTCTTTTAGGATTTTTTCTTTAATGTTCAAGTTCCGTTATGAATAAGTTCTTTTTAAACTCTGATCTATCTAAAAAGGGAAACAGGTCTTCCATAGGTAGAGTGGTAAAACTACCGTCTTCTTTTTTTCTTACCGAGGCTTTAGGTAGGGTAACGTGATCTGGGTTTATTTTTAGTTCGCAAATTAGAGGACCTAAAGTATCTAGAGCGGTTTTAATATCGGCTTTAAGATTGCTCTGGTTAGATATTTTCATGTAAGGTATTTTGTAAGATGCTGATACGCACATTACAGAAGGCAAGGTAAGTCCGCTAGAGGGATCACTAATAACTAGCTTTCCGTCGAAGTGACTGTTTTGAGTGGTTCTTATTGAACCGTATCCGTTGTTATTTAAAACAAAAATCTTAATCGGCAAGTTATATCTGCTGATCAACTCGAGCTCTTGAACGTTCATAGTAAACCCTCCGTCTCCGTCAATGCTTATAGTTTCTTTTCCGCTGGCAATGCACCCTCCTATAGCAGAAGGAATGGCGAAGCCCATAGCCCCTAAGCCTTGGCTATTATATACTCTAGTGCCTTTTTTACATTTGAAGGCTTGCATCGTGACTTCGCTCGAAGCGCCCGAGCTGCCCGGGATCAGTAGAGAGTTTTCTGGTAGAAGATCCGAGAGATACTCTATAAAGGCATAGTTGCTTATGAGTTTTTTATCCTCTAGGTAGCTATCTAGGACAACTGGGTATTTGTTATATGAATTCTTGCAGTGTTTAAGCCATTTATTTGGAACCTTGTGTTTCTCTTTTAGACTTGGGTTAATCTGCTTGAAAAAATGTTTAGCATCTACGGAAAGTGGGTAATTAATGTTTATGCCCAGCTTATTTATTTCGTTTTCGTCTACGTCAACGATACATTTTACAGCTTCTCTTGCAAAGTATTGGGGCTGGTAAGCCAGCTGACCGTGGTCGAGTCTGGCTCCTATAACTATAATGAAATCCGAATTTTGTTGATTGAAGTTAGCTCCTCTTTGACCTACTCCTCCGGGTCTTCCAACATATTGAGGGTGAGTCTCCTCTAGAAGATCTAATGCTTTCCAAGTTGTGAGAACTGGAATTTTTGTTTTTTCTATAAACTCGATGAATCCAGCGTAAGCGTCAGAAAGCCTAATTCCGTTACCAGCTAGGACAATAGGCCTCTTCGCTTCAGAGAGAGAATTTAACAGAGATTTAATAGAACTGAATAACTCGTCTTCGTCGTCGAAGAGGTTTAATTGGTTAAGTTTGTCGGGTTTGGGGGCTACGTAGCCTTTGAGCTTGTTGGGATTTATTTGTGCCGCTTGAACATCCAGAGGTATGTCTAATAAAACAGGCCCCTTTCTTCCGTTTGTAGCAAGATGAAGAGCTTTATCTATATGGTATTTAATAGACTTAGGATCAGAGACGGTAACCGCGTACTTGGTTATCTCCTTATATATAGAAACTGAATTTATTTCCTGAAACCCTATTTGCCTCACCCTCCTATTTCCGACCCGGTCTTTATTTTGAACCTGTCCAGATATAATCAATACAGGTATTGAGTCAAGCCAAGCAGAAGCGATTCCGGTCACAGCGTTAGTCGCTCCGGGTCCTGTCGTCACAAGAGCAACTCCGAGCTTATTCGTATATTGACTATATGACTCGGCACAAATAGCCGAACCTTGTTCTTGGAGATTAGGAATTAGCTTAGTATTGCTTTTGGAAATAGAGTCTACTAAATGTATGCATCCTCCGCCAGATACGCAGAAAACGTGGCTTACATATTCTTCTATTCTAGAAGCTACGTAGTCGGATAGTTTCATCTCCAGTAAGATATAATAGTTTTCCTGTTAGAGTTCTCTTCTATTTTTGAATCGGTATAAAAGGAATCATTAGGGTAGTGGGTAGAAGAAACTTCTTCTAGGACACATCCATCTTTACTAGAGAAAGAATGTTTTGCTAGCGGAACGACCGTATAGGTCTCGCCGGTTTTCAGAGTCTCTTCAGAGTCGTCCACTTTTAAATCAAGTAGACCGTGAAGAACCATAAAGGTTTCTTCTTTCTTTTTGTGATGCTGCTCTGGGTGTTCTTGCCCGGGTAACACGATGATTAGCTTCTTACAGTAGTCTCTGTTGACTACGGTAATCATTGCTATTCCGGTCTTATAAAATTTATCTATTCCGTAATGGTGAGATATCTCTAAATCTGCCGACGGGGGATAAATTACTTTGGAGTCGTTTAAAAATTTTTTAACGTCTTGAACTATATCCCAAGCTTTTTGCCTGAGATTCTCAACTGATACAGATTTTTTTAGTAAGGGCTGATCGGCTGAAATATCTTCGTTGATAAAAAAGCCGCTATATTTTGACATACTATCTGCCAAGTGTTGATTCTCTGCGCTGGGCCATGCGCAGTAAAGCCCGTCTCTAGTTACAAACTCTCCTTTCTTATAGTCTTTTTTTGCGAAGACTCCTCTTTTAAATTGACCTAAATCAGCCAGTTCTTTCTCTGAGGCGGGTTGTTTTTCGTTAGAGCCGTTAGCGGATAGCGCGTTGGACGCCGCCGACAACCACTTCATCATTTGCATAGGGGTAACTGAGTAAGCGTTGGCTTTGTATTCGTCAGTCTCAACCGCTATGTGTTTTTCTGCAGCGAAGGCTCCTTTAGCGATAGCCATATATATAGCTCTTGTTTCGTCCGGCTCTTCGTGAGTTGAGTATCCTATTTTAACCTCGGGATATCTCTCTTTTAATAGCGAAATTTGATTCAGCTCAAGATCTTCAAACGCTGTGGGATATTTTCCAACGCAATGCATTAAACAGAACTCTTTCTTTCTGTGCTGCATAAAGCTAACTACGTTGTCTATATTTTTAAGAGAAGCTCCCGCGGTCGAAAGGATAACAGGAATATCCAGCTCTTTAATTTTATTTAAAAGCATCCAGTCGGTAAAAGAACAGCTTGCAACTTTTGCAATATCGAAGCCCATTTCTTTTACTTGGTCGACTGAGGGCTCATCAAAAGCTGTGCTCATAGTAAGAAAGCCTTTTTCTTGAGCGTAATCCTTAAGGGTTAAGAATTCATCCTTGGTAAGATTGGTTTCTTTGAATCTTTTTACATATTTCAGATCGTCCCTGTCGGCATAATCTTTATGTATAAAGGTCTCTAGATGCCTAAACTGAAACTTCCAAGCGAAATCGAACTTATGCTTAAACAATTCGGCGACTTCAGAAAATTTATCAACCATTAGCTTTCCGTGCTCCACATCTCCCATGTGGTTGTTCGCCATCTCAAAAATAATTAATATCTTGTCTTTCATTTAAAATTCTCAGGTTTAAAATTAAGTAAGTCTTTAACGTTTATGTTTTTGTCGTCAATAAAAATATCGTAAAAAGGTTTATGGAATTTTACTGCGTGAAATTTTGCCCCCCATTCACTAAGCTGCTTTCTTGTTAGGTCCTCCCAGTCTTTTCCTGTTAAGCTTCCTCTAGCTGTCCAGTATACTATTTTGTGACCTTCTTCATATAAGGAATTAACTTTATTTATATGCTCCTCGATGGGCTTGCTGCTCTTATAATCCTTTTCTTTTGAGTCTTTAAGAGAAGGTGTTTCGCAGATAGTGTCATCTATGTCAACATAAATTACCATATGAACTTATCTTTATAATATTCTGCGATGCTGGTTATTTCTGTATCGAAATTCATTTTTGCCCTCCATCCTAGGTTCCGTAATTTACTGTCGTCGAGAGAATAGCGAACGTCTTGTCCGGGTCTAGATATAGAAAAGTCTAAGTAGTCATCTAGGTTGGACTCGTCTTCGTTAAGTTTTCCGAAGCACCTAAGGACTTTCTTGACTGTGTCTATATTCTTTTGCTCGAAGCCTCCTTCTACGTTATAAATCTCGTTAGTCTTCCCTGATTGAATAATAGTGGTAACAGCTTGGGCGGTATCATCCGCGTGAAGCCAGCTACGGACGGGGGAGCCATTGTTGTGTAATGGAATTTCTCTGCCTAATTGGACGTATTTACATGCTTTAGGCACCAGTTTTTCTACGTACTGATTTTCTCCGTAGTTATTAGTTGGTCTAAGTATTACATAAGGAATGCCATAAGTCCTGTTCCAAGCCAATACTAGCATATCGGCCGAAGCTTTCGTGGCTGAATAAGGGTTGGAGGGCTTTAAGAGGTCTTTTTCTGTGTGGCTCCCGGACTCTATGTCTCCGTAAACCTCATCTGTGCTAAAATGAAAAAACACAGGAACATCTTTACCTTCTTGTCTAAAGTGGCGAATCTTTTCTAAAAGGTGGTGTACCCCGCTTACATTCGAATGAACAAATTCATCGCTACAGACAATGGAGTTTCCGACATGCGTTTCCGCTGCTACGTTTATGACGTAATCACAATCGTATAAAAAATCAATATCGTTAATGTCTGTCGCCTCAAAAGAAAAGTTTTTATATTGGTTAAACTCGTCCAGTAACTTTGGGTTGGCTGCGTAAGTTCCTTTATCTACTCCTCTCACATACCAGCCTAGATCCAAACATCTTCTGGTTACATAAGACCCTATAAATCCGAGGCATCCAGTGATATAAACTAATTTTTTCATTATTTTTTAAATAGCTCAAAAGCTTTGTGAAAAATATTCTTTTATCTTATCGCAAACATAATCTACATCCTCCACGTCCATTCCGTGGTGGGCGCCTAGTAGGAATCCGTTTTTCATTACTAGGTCGGCGTTCTTAAACTCTTGTAAATATTGCCTGTATATTGGGTGTCTGGTCACGTTTCCGGCAAAGGTCACTCTAGTCTGTACTCTATTATCTTCGAGATAGTTTAAAAGATCTAATCTATTTTCGCACTGCAATGGGATAGCTAGCCAATTTGGCTTAATGCTGTCATCTGGTAAAATGATTTGCTCTACATCTTTTAGATTTTCTAGGTACCTTTCGATATTTTCTCTCCTCTTGTTTTTAAAGGCTTGGAATCTTTGGAGCTGTACAAGCCCGAAAGCAGCATTCATCTCACTGCATTTCATATTGTATCCAAGTACTCCATAAAGGAATTTATAGTCGTAAGGTATCCCGTCTATATCGTGAGAAAAGCGCTCTGACATTACTTCGCTGTTATCTCCGATTCTGCCCCAGTCTCTATACATCAAACATTTTTTGACATGGTCTTCGTTGTTGAACATCACCATACCCCCTGTGCCTCCTGCGGTTATTACGTGAGACGCGTAAAAGCTAGTAGTGGATATATCGGAATCTTCTGTGTGAGTAACGGTATCCGCCGAGTCTTCTATCACTATAATGTCGTCCCTACCAATCTTTTGAAGCTCGGATTTCAGCCCTTTCCAATTAGGCTTATTGCCTATTAAGTTGGGAATCATAACCGCTTTTACTTCGTCTGTCACAGCTTCTATTACATCTGAGACTTCTGGTACGTAGGAGGTGGGGTTAGAATCTACAAACACGGGCTCAAGTCCTAGTTGGACTATAGGAGCTAGGGTTGTAGAAAAGGTTAAGGCTGGAGTGATGATCTTTGTACCTTTAGGCAAGTCTAGTGAAGCGATAGCTAATAGGCAAGCAGAGGAGCCAGAGTTTACGAATACTCCGTATTTCTTACCGAACTCTTTAGCTATTTTTTCTTCGAACATTTTTGAGCGTGGACCAAAACCAGCTAGCCAGCCGTCTCTAAGACATTCGTCTACAGCTTTTATTTCTTCTTCCCCGTAAGATTCAAACTTGTTAGGGGCATACCAGATTTTTTTAGTACCTTCTTCTCTATCGAGTTTTAATCCTGACTTTATTTGCTTTATAATTTCCATTCTTGTGTTATTTGGTAATCCGGGAATGTGGAGCATGAAGTCTCCTTCGTTCCATCTGCCGTCTCTGCCTTTATAATCTAGCCCCTGCTGGTGAAACTTACTGGGGTACACGTTATAAACGTAGGAGTTCATAGCTTTCTGAGGAAGTTCTTTTACGAAATCTTGATACTCCGGTTTAATTTCAGACTGAAACATTGTGCCTTTGCATTCCATAATAAATGCCCCTTGTTCCGCCCAAGCTGCAGCGCCTCCGTCTCTTAGTACGTACCCAAAAGATTTATTCTTACCTTCTTCGTCTACATAATCGTCAAATTGGGAGATAATTTTCCTCAGAAACTCTTTGCATCTGTCGGAGTTTCGAGCAAGAAAACAGTCTATGTTCCAATCCCAAATATCACAGCTAACAATTAAATGATAATCTTCGTCGATTAAAGACTCTAGTTTTATATCAAAATTAGTAACTAGGGTATCCGTTCCTGTCCAGAAAACCCAATCATATCCTTGTTCGAAAAGGTCTAAAAGCATTGGTAGTTTGGCGAAACCAAAATGCTTTATACCTTTAGTCCCGAAGCTTCCAAAATCTTCTGTGTTGACTTTTAAATCGTAGCCGTGCTTTTCACAATAGGCTTTTTTGTTTTTGTAAATTGTCTCATCCGCCATTTCAAGAATAGCTGGATTATCATCGTGTAGTGCTGCTATTGCTATTTTCATTTAAAATAAATAATTCTATTGCTGAAGGGGTAAATATAATTAGCTGCGTGTATGCCGATTTCCACGTAGCAAACTTTTCCTAAGCCCGTCGCTATAGAACAAGGCAAGGATTCGTTACCTAAAAAAACATCATACTCGTTAATCTTATTCATTAAGTCTAGCCCAGAGGGAGCCTCGTAAAAGTCAAACTCTCTCTTTGTTAGGTTCTTAAAGTCTTCATACTCTTCTTGTATTCCGACAAAAGTTATATCTTCGTCATTGAAGCATTTTAAAAAAGTTTTATAAAATTGAAGAGACTTGTTACTCCCTCTATAGCGCATGCTTCTAGAGACGCAAAGCTTCTTTCTTTTAGGTAGGGAGTTTTCTTTTTCCTCTCCGTCTTTAGTAAAAAGCCAAGGATCGTTTAAGAAAGGAGAGTTTAACGGAATGTCAAATTTAGAGGCATGGTAATCAACGAGATTAGTGCCGACTACAACCTGCTTGTTTTCTGGATGTAGCCCGTAGTTTACATCAAAGTTAGGAAACGGATCCTTGTCGCTGTGTATTTCAAATTCTTTTATAAAATCTTGAGACTCAAAAATTCCTTTTAAGAATTCTGCACTTTTTAAATTGAATTTAGTAGAGCCGTAATCAGATAAGATAACTTTTTCGTACCCTAGAAATTTAAGCATCTGCATCGAGTAGATGCAATCTCCCATATCCATTCCCATGAACGCGGTTTTCATCTTACTTTAGTAGTTCTTCTATAGCGGAGAAGATTTCAAGAGGTCTTATATTGTTTATGCAGGGAATTTTCTCCCGGTTAGAGTAGCTAGGCCTCGCGGTGTTTAGGGGAGCTTGTATAAGTTTTAATTTTTTCATCTTAGTGAAAAAGGGATAACACTGCTCCTTGTACGTGTGAGAATAGATGACTACGCTGGGGATTTCAAAGCAGGAAGCTAGGTGGACAGGGAAGCTGTCTATTCCAACATGAGCTTTTGCTCTCTTTATTAAGTAGGCTGACTGGTTAAAGCTGGTTTTACCTATATAGTTAAGAGTGTTGTTGTACTTTTTATTATCTTTGCCAGCTCCTATTTGAGCTATGCTAAGTTCAGGATAATTAGCCTTGATCGTATCTATAACCTCCTGCCAAAAATCGTATGATTTAGATTCGAAGTCTTGCGCTCCGTGAAAAGTTATATAATCCCCGTCTGGGACCTCACATCGCTCTTGCTCTATAAAAGGGTAGTCTATTTTTAGCCCACAATTTAGAGCATAACATTCAAGAAAGTGCATATTCGTAAGAGTCTTTAAAGGTTGTTATGGGGTAAGCTATTTTCGTGTGGTTGTTGTGTTGGTAAGTCATGATAGATTGAGAATTAAGATAAGGAAGGTAGGCTATTTCGTACTCTCCTTTTCTTTCCCCAATACCCTCCATGTGAAATATGTTTCTCATATAGTCTTGGTACTCTATCACTTCGTCTACATAAGGGTTCCCTTTAAGGATATCGAAATATATTCTTTCGGTGGCGAAGTAGAGCTTGCAGTCCGGGTAAAGCTCTTTTATAGAGCGCAAAAGAGACGTGCTGCAAAGCACATCTCCCGCTGACCTTGGCATTGCAAATAAAATTTTACCTGTCATCTATATGTCTTTTTCCCCCTCTTTTCTTTGAGTTTTTATCGAAAAACTTTTGTTTTACGGGGTCTTTACCTTGGTTCTGCTGTTCTCTTTTAGCGGACATTTCCGCTGAATGATCCCAGAGCTCTCCGTAGGTTTTAGCTTTAGTCTTCTCTACGAAATCAGCCTCTGAGCCAGCATCTATTTTTGTATCTATGGAGGCGTGAGGGATAGTGTAGATTCTGTCATAGGCAACTCCGTCAACTTCGTACTCGTGAGCTTCGTGGACGCTTTGAAGGACAGAAATTTGCTCTTTAGTTTCTGGGTTTTCATATATATATTCAGGCATCTATACTTCCTCGACGATTTTTAATATTGAGTCCGCAGTCTTCTTGTACGAAAAAAGATCTTGAAGGTAAACCCCATCTTCGTTCAAGGGGTTAGATTTATATCTTTCAATAGCTTCTTCGCAAGCGTTAATAAATTCATCGTCATCGAATACGAATGTGCCACCTTGGTTAAAAGGCTGTCCTTTGTTAAAGAAGATTCCATCATATACCTCTCTTTTTCCGCTGGGCTCAACCAAGATCGAATTTTTTTCCGTAGCCCAGTCTTTATATCCTGTCGCGTTGAGTATGACAGCATGCTTGCCTAAAGCGACCGACTGAAACTCGGGCAGTCCCCATCCTTCTCCGCCAGACATTCCTAATATTATGTTGGCAGAGTTTAAATAATCGTTATATAAACTGTTCTTTTGCATACTCCCGAGAAAGTTCACATTAAAGTAGGACTTACCCTCAAGTATTTCGTTTACTAGTCTAGAGAAATCTTCTTGTTTTAAGAAAGGATTTGAGATTGCACATTGAAGAACGTAGTCTTTACTGTTCCCGTATTTCTTTACCCAAGATTGGATGACTTGCTTATGATTTTTTCGTTTTTCAAGCTTCCCTGTTAAATTAAAAACTATCTTATCTTTTAGATAGGGTTGGTCTTTTATTTTAAAATTATGAGAATCAAAGCCTAGGGGTACGGTTGACACATCGTCTACTCCGCTTCTCTTAAATGTCTCTGTTGAATAAGAAGAAGAAAAAATAAGCTTATTGTTTTTCGCTATATTTTTTTCCGTAGAAGTAACTTCGTCTAGTTCGTGAAACGAAAAAAGAATTTGTTTTTCGCTAAAGGACTCTAAGCTCCCACTTAAATGCCAAAGCTTGAATGTGGGGTTCTCCCTAGAGTGCTGTTCGTGCCTTTTGTTTAGGCAGGAAGTCATCCATTTTTGAAAATCATCACTAAGATCGTCCTGAGCGGACAGGTCATATTGATCAGAAATTGGAAATAGACAAGGTTGTAACCCCCTTGCATGAAATTCACGCAAGAGGGCTACGCTCACCTGACCAAAGCTAACAGAGTTGATCGGTAAGTGTAAGGAGAAGTCTCGCATTAAAACAAAACTTCTTCCTCTGTCTCAGGAAGAGACGCCGCTACGGCCTCTTTAGTAGCTTCCTGAGCTTGAGGTTTAGTAGAAGAACTCTTGCCCTCGGCAGATTCAGAGAGATAAACTCTGAAGTCGGGAGCCTTTTCGTTCCTTACTTTCCCGTTTTCGTCCTTCTTGCCTGTGTTCTCGAAAATAACCACTTTGGTATTTTCAGAGGCATTAGGATTGATAGAAACGTGCCCAGTCATATACTTCTGACCTCTTGCACTTTTCTGTACCCAAAGAGCACCAACTTCGCGCTCTTTCCACTCATTACGTTTTTCGTTATCGGACATAGTTCGTATCGTATGTATTACTCATACGGCTTTTATTATGTTGCAATTCTGGTTGCTTGTCAAACTTTTTTTTAAGAAAAAATTATTTCGCCAGTTTTATCTTTTTCTTTAGGAAATTTAGACCTTTTGTGTGGAGGTTGATTATTGTTTGAGAGCTTAGTTTGAATTCTTTTGAGATGTTTTTCCACGTTGGAGCCTTTCTTTTTTCGGGATTGTATCTCTTCTTAAAGATTCTAACGATTCTTTTGTCTGGGTGTTTTTCGAGAAGGGTTATTGTTTCGGAATAATTTATAGAAGATTCTTTTTTGAGATGCTTGCCGTCTTGGTTTGCTAGATCGTCTAGTTCGGACGAGTCTTCTTTGAAGTCGAGCATTTTGTAAGCTTTATTTTTATCAAGAGAGTTATTTAGAAAATAAAATTTAGTTTTATTTCCAAGCCATGTTATATATTTTATATTTTTATCTCTATTGAAAGTTTTGGCCGCATCGTAAACCATAAAGAATGATTGATTTAGCATATCTTGCTTATTTATTTTATTTATATTAAAAAAGTTCTCAAACCTGTGGGTTTGCCTGTAAAACATATTCTTATATCTTTCGTGAAGCTCGATTAAGCTTTCTTCGTCGTCATTTAGTTTTATATCCTCTATTAAATAGAGGTCCTTTAAGTGCTTAGGGTTTCTTCGCGCCATAATTTTACAGTTTCTTCAAATTCAGCAAAAGAATATTTTTCGCCGCCGTCAAAGCTTAATATAAAGCGATGGTGCGGTAAGAAAAATGAAGGGATGGAAGTAACTTTATCAAGGACATCTTCTATAGAATCGAAGAAGTCCATATCGTTTATAACATCAGTTCTCACCCCTAAATCATCATAATTATATAAATGAATCCCTAAAACATAAACATTTTCTTCGGTGCCGTCATCGAGAAAATAAGGGATCATGCTGAAAAGCCTGACAAAATAGTAAAATTCCCTATCCGCACTATTCGTAAAATGGTGCAGATAGGAAGTATTTTTAAAATTTATTCTAGCGTCTACTCCAATGTTAGCGAATATTGGGTAGCAGTCACCGTTAATTTTATTTTTTATGTCATTTTTCAATGTAGTTTTTTACAAACCATTTTAAAAATTTATTAGAATATTTTTTTTGTTTTGAAACGTCCGTTGGCCATGAAAAGGAGTAGTTCGATTTATTATTTAAATTTTTATCGTTTCTTTTTTCGTATTCGTTGTCGGGTAAGATGTAAATTCTTTGTCCGTTTTCTTCGAAAAACCTAGAAATATGCACAATTATCCCACCGTTTGACTGTATCCAGTTAACCTCATCGCATGCGTATTCACAAAACCTAACATCCGTTATTATATTAATTTTATTTTCGTCTAACAAGTCTTTTATTCCGTCAATCCAATATTTTCCCTCCGTTTTTTCTCTCATTATAGCTCCGTGGGCCAATAAAAGCGGCCGAATTAAGTTCTTTTCGTCGCGAGAACAATTAGTGGGATCTATATTGTAAAGTTTTTTAGATATCGCCGCTGTCTCAGATTTTAACTTCTTGGCGAAAGATAAATAATTAACTTCTGTTCCGTTTTCCGAGAAAACATTACCGATAAGCTTAGCAAACGTGTCCTTGCCGCTTCCCGCTACGCCTGCAATACCTATAAGATTTACGTTTATTTTCGTTTCGTTAACAATCATTACGTTAGATTCTGTATCGTATCGTTTATTATTAAGAATAATAAACTTTCCTTTAAAAGTATCCTTGTCGAAGACAAGGAGACTTTTCCCGTTTCGCGCTAACTCAAAAAAAATGAGATTATTCGAAACGACCGGTTCTCTTACTTTCCTCTTAAATTCCCGGATCAGTTTTTTAGGGGTAGGGGGAGGTCTCCCGCCCATATTCTGATTACCTTAACCTCTCTGTTATCCGTTTATATCAGGTACGTCGGAAATTAATCCTTCTCCCTCGCTCTGCGATAACTTCCCGCGGGTGTAAAGTCTCCAACAAACATAGCCGCGCATTTAGAGAACGGGAGCGAGCAGCAAATACGGAGCTCGCCAGTCCGGAGTTCAACCTAAAACGTTTCTGGTTTCATGTCAACTCCTTTTTTTAGAAAAAAAATGTTGACTTCTCAAAAGAAAACGTTAATAATTTCTTTCATGGAAATTAATTTTTCAAAAGTTTCTGATTTCGCAATCTGCCCCAGCCAAAATACAGACACGGATGCAGGGTATGATCTTTACTCGACAGAGAACTGCTCGATTAATCCCCTAGAGAGAAGACTGGTGAGCTCCGGAATCAAAATAGAGATCCCAAAAGGGTACTACGGAAGAATCGCTCCTAGAAGCGGGCTGGCGGTAAAAAAGGGAATAGACGTGATGGCCGGTGTAATAGATTCTGGTTACAGAGGAATCGTTAAGGTTTTGTTAGTGAACCTCGGCCCTCAAAGTACAAGGAAATCCGCTTATGAAAACTTTTTTGGATCTCACGGGAAAGTCGACATAAAACAAGGAGATAGAATAGCTCAAATAATTATCGAAAAATGTCATTCGGTTACTTGGATAGAAAAAGAAGAGCTTTCAAGCTCAGAAAGAGATGATGGAGGCTTTGGAAGCAGCGGCTCTTAATCTTATCGCTCCCGTCGGATTAGTGTCGTCTTTTTTGTTTATTTGGTTTAAGACTGATTTCTTTTTATCTTATTTGAAATTATTTAATTTTAAATTTTCAGACTACGAAAACCAATCTTTTGAAAATCCTGACTTATTTTTCTTTGAGTACCTAGCTTGTAAAAACACTTCCTCTAAATTTAAATTTTTTATTTTTAAGCTTTTCTCCTGTCCGTTTTGCCTTGCGGCTTGGGCTAGTTTATGTGTAAGTCTATTTTACAGCTTGAGTCTTGTTGGAATATATTATGTTTTTTCTCTTTTTCTTTTTAAATACCTAGAAAACCTCTTTTTCGAAAATGATTGAAGTAAGAACAGGCCCCGAATTTAAAAATTTCCTCGACAACCTCGGGGGACAATACCCTAAAGATAATTTTATATCTAATTTTCTACACGCTTATCACAACGTTGGAGTGGGTTGCAGTTGCAAGAGGAAGGCTAGAATTAAAGCTGCCGAAGTCAGACATGGCGAAGCCCTCAGAAACCTCACCGAAGAATTCAAAAAAGCTGTCGCCGAAAAACACAAAGAAGAAACCATAAATTTTTATCACAATAATGTATTAGTACTATCTATTAACAATGAATGAGCAGAAAATAGAATATAATAAAAAAATGATCGGACAAAAAGTCGAAGTAGTTGAGAATAACTTTAGTTGGTCCGGAGAAATCAAAGACACTGTAGGGGATCACTCTTTTTTAATTAAAGACGAGTCAAATAGAGACAACGTCGTAAGTATGTTTGACGTGAGATCCCTAGAGATGTCCCACCTGTCCCAAGTCTGAGAATCTTTTTTTTAAAAAACCCTTTAAACAGGGACATTTTTTCTCTTTTCGAGTTGGCACGCAACCTGCTAAATAGGTTATATGTTATTACATAATGATCCATACCGGCTGTTTGAAGACTTATTCTTTCAAGACCAACCACTCACCCCTTTTGTGAAAAAGGACGACACATACGAAGCCTCTCTAGAAGTCCCGGGCTTTTCAAAGGAAAACCTAAAAATAGAAATAGAGGACGGATATCTCAAACTAAAAGGAGAAGCTGAAGTCGGCGGCAAAAAAAAGACTGTCAGCAAAACCTACGAACTGCCGCAGAAATCGGACACGAAGAATCTGTCCGCTACATTAAAAAACGGAATACTAGGGTTATCCCTACCAAGAAAAGACAATTTAAGAAAATTGTCTATTAAAATAACTTGACAAAACAGTATTTTGTTGATCGAATTAGCCGGTGTTACAAACACCGGCTTTTTTGTGTAATTTTATAAGGCTAATGAATCAAGAAAAAATAAAAGAATGTATTAAAATTTTAGAATATTTATTAGAGCTCTCTAAAATAAGAGACAAAATGGAAAATCCCCATAAAGTAGGAGAAGATGTCTGGTGTCACCAAATTAAAACCTGCTTATCAATTTTAAAAGATGAATAAATTAGAGAAAAACTTCGAAAAGATTGATTCCATTACTGACTCAATGGAAATAATCAACGACTCCATATCTTTTTGGGAAAAAAGAATGGATAAATGCTTCGCGGAATGTGAAGAGCTTGAAAATAACGAGTGGCACCCTAGTTTCGAAGAAAAGAGAGACTCTCTAAGGAAAGATATGGCCTTTGTTTTAACTAAAATTCGAGCAGAAAACCAACAGCTAGACCTACTTGACCTTAAAATAGAAGAACTTTACAAAGCTATTCTTGAAAGCCAAAAGTAAAAAAAAGTACTACTTGGTAGTGTCTCAAAAGAATAATTGGCTTCACGGAGCCTTTGATCACTCTGAGTCCGGTTTGGAGAAGGCGGAAAAATATTTAAAAAACCTAATTAAAAAGACAAAAGACAAATCTTTGCGGATTGTTGAGAAATAACTTGACTCCGAACCAGATTTCTTTTACGCTTTAATCAGCTCTCCTTACGGAGTTAACAAACTTTACAATGACCAACAATAAGAGCGAGATACTATCAACAGACTTCCTTAAAAAGTACAAAAACAAACAGCCGAAATGGGGGTTCAACGGACTAGGCTACATAGTCTACAAGCGAACATACTCAAGACCAAAAGAAGACGGGATACTTGAAGAATGGCCGGAGACAATCGCTCGCTGCATTAACGGAGCGCAAAAAATAGGGGCGAACTATACAAAAAAAGAAGCGGAAAAGTTATTTGATCTGGTTTTTAATTTAAAATGTAATTTCGCGGGACGCGGGCTTTGGCAGCTAGGCACCTCTACTGTCGACAGATTCGGAGGGAATAGTCTTCTAAATTGTTGGTTCACAGCTATTAAAAAGCCAGAAGATTTTTGTTTTATTTTTGAAAACTTAATGCTAGGAGGCGGAGTGGGTTATTCTATTCGCCGAGAAGACATTCACGAATTACCTAGGGTTAAAAAAGATGTAGAAATCACAGTTAAAAATACTAACGATGCAGATTTTATTGTACCCGACAGCAGAGAGGGCTGGGTCAGACTTCTCAGTAAAGTTTTAGAGGCCTGTTTCGTAACCGGTAAATCTTTTAACTATTCAACAGTACTTGTCCGTAGCGCCGGTAAGCCAATAGGAGGTTTCGGAGGAACAGCTAGCGGCCCAGAAATCCTAGTAGATGGCATAGAAAAAATCTACACAGTTATAAAAAACAGAGAAGGAAAAAAGCTTAGAAGCTTAGATGTATTAGATATAGCTAACATTATTGGTTCGGTTGTTGTAGCCGGTAACGTTCGCCGCTCTGCTGAAATTGCTTTGGGAGACCCCGACGACTACCTATATATTAAAGCTAAACGGTGGGACTTGGGCAACATCCCAAACTGGAGAGCGATGAGTAATAACACTATCTATTGCGATAGCTACGACCACATAGCGGAAGGCGTTTGGGACGGATACGCTGGCAACGGCGAACCTTATGGCTTTTTTAATGTCGCCTTAAGCTCTAAATTTGGAAGAACAGGAGAGAAGGCTAAAGAGAACTGCGAAGGAACAAACCCTTGCGGAGAAATATCTCTTGCTGATAAAGAATGCTGCAATCTTGCGGAGCTTTACCTAAACAATATAGAGTCTAAACAAGAATTAATAGAATGTTCTAAGCTTCTTTATAAAACTCAAAAAGCTATATGCTCTCTTCCCTTTATCCACGATGACACAAACAAGATAGTTCATAAGAACTTTAGGATAGGTCAAGGAGTCACGGGTATTTGCCAAGGCCTACATAACAATAAACTAGAATGGCTAGACGACTGCTACAAAGCCTTGAAGGCTTTTGACAAAGAGTGGAGCAAAAAACAAGGCTGGCCAGAGAGCATTAAGCTCACCACAGTTAAACCCAGCGGCACGTTAAGCTTGCTGGCCGGAGCCACGCCGGGAGTTCACCCAGCTTATTCCCAGTATTATATCCGGCGCGTTAGAATGTCTAGTCAAGACGCTTTGGTCGAAACCTGTAAGGATATGGGCTATCACGTTGAATTCGTAAAGAATTTCGACGGCACATTAAACAGGGACACCGTAATCGTTGAGTTTCCTTGTGAGTCCGGGAATAATGCTAAACTGGCGAAAGAAATGTCTGCTGTAGACCAACTTGAGCTGATAAAGAAAATTCAAAAAGAATGGTCAGATAACGCAGTGTCCTGCACCGTTTACTACAAAAAGGAAGAACTAGGCGAAATAAAAGAATGGCTTCGCGAAAACTATAAAAACAATATTAAAAGCGTTTCATTCCTTCTTCACCAAGAACACGGCTTCGCACAAGCCCCTTACGAGGAAATCGACGAAGACACCTACAAAAAGCTTTCCAAGTCAATCAAGAAAACCTCAGGAACGAAAGTCTCCAACGGTCACGTACTGGAAGGGCTTGAGTGCGAAGGCGGCGCATGCCCAATAAGATAATTTAAATTCCCTATGACTCCTTATTGAATGTAATAGATGACATACGCTCATGCCTAATACCACTTATTCTAATGAATCTATTTTACTTAAACGGCTATCATGCGACCTCATTAGGATAGCGAATTACCTAGACAGAAACCAAGGTAGCCCCCTAAACGGAGAAATTAAAGAAATAGAAACCTTAATGAAAAAAATGAACCAAATAGGCACTTCGGTAATATCGAAAAATGAACATATCAGAATTTGAGAGAGCAAAACCACAAGAAACTCACGCTTGTTTCATGGAAATAAAAGATAAATACGAGGCGTTGTTAAAGGAAACGGTGATAATGGACGAATCGGACGCGGTAAAAGTTGAGATGACCGCCCTCTTCCTAAAAGATTTAAAAGAAATTTATAAAAAGTTCCTGACAGGGCTATAATAAATCGTATGAATAGCCATATTAAAATGATGCTAGAGTCTCACAGGAGATGTGCTTCCGCGATTCAAGACGCTGCAAACGACGCTAGAACAGCCGCAAACGCCTCAGCAGAAGAAGCTAAGGAATTTGAGCAAATGGCGCAGGAAGCGGCAAATAGGGCCGTTGAAGCAGCGGAAAGGGTAAAAGTCCTAGAAGCTAAATTAACGTCGGCCACGGTGGAATAGCCTTGCTTTTTATACTCTCTACTATATTTATTTGATTTTCGAATCTTATATAACTGACGATTACAGATGCCTCTAGGCCACGCTTTTCAACATCCAGCCTTAAACCCCTTTCTTCAAAAGGGGAAACTATATCGTTAACGAAATCGAACATGCCCTGTTCTTTGAGAAAACGCCAGTATAAGTCCTTTACTTCGTCCTCGCACTCTAAAAGAACGTCCATCCCACAGTTTCTGCTAGCGCAAGATATTACGTACCTAAACGGCAACGATTCCGTAGGAGGCTCGGATAAAGGAGCGTGAACTACTAAGTTCATACAGAATATTACACTTATGACTCAAAGGAACTTGGTAAATGACATCCCTATCACTTTAGATGGATTTGATCATGTCAGTTGCATAGTAGAAATCCCCAAGGGAACCAATACTAAATACGAATATAACGAAAAGTATAATATTTTTGAACTAGAAAGATGTTTGGTTTCCTCTTTGCAGTACCCTGTAAACTATGGATTTATTTCTCAGACTTACGCGCTTGACAACGACCCCTTGGACGTATTAATATTTAACCACGACCCCATAGACAGGGGGAGTTTGGTTAGATGCAGGGTTTTAGGAGTTTTAGATTTCGTAGACAATGATGAAATAGATTATAAAGTTATAGCTGTTCCTCATTGGTCTCCCAAAAGCAAATATCCTCGACTAAACAGCATAGAACAAGAACACCTTAAGATATTTAAACAGTTTTTTAGAATATATAAAATAGATAGGGCTAACTCAGTAAAAGTAGGGGAATGGAAAAACGGCAGGAAAGCCCTAAGAACAGTAACCGAAGCTCACCAGAGATGGAACAAAAGGCAAGAAGATGGGAATGTTTGACGATATAATTGTACCGAAATCTTACCTAAAAGGTCTGCTTACAAAAGACCAAGAAAAGATAATCAGGGGTAATCTCTACCAAACTAAATGCTTGGACAGAACCCTGCGTATGTATAAAGTTTACAAGCAAAAACTTTATGCCCAAGAGCCTCCTCCAACAAAAACCGAAAAACGAAAGTGGAAAGCTGTCGACTATACTGGTGAAGTATATTTTTACGACAGCATAAAAGACAAAAAAGGAAATGCTCATTGGGTTGAATTTCGTTTCGTGTTCCTCAAAGGAAAATTAGACGCGAAGTACGCGGAGGAATTCAGGCTCCAACAAACCTCCGAAGAAATCGTAAAACAAAACGAAGAGTGGGAAAGCTCAAAAGAAAAACAAGATAAATACGAAGCCACTTTAAAATATAAAATTTACTTTTCTCTATTTAAGATTCTTCATAAACTTCTCAATAAGGTAAGAAAGAAAGTCACCCCTTACGCCTACGAATACGGAACAGTTGGACCAAATGAGTCTTCCGACTAAAAAATATAAAGAGCTTTACGAGGATTGCCCCACGATCCCATCTAACACCTGCCCTCACATAGATAAAGCTCAACAACACTTAGAGGATCTCAGAGATCAAAACGAAGCACTTAGAGAAGTCGGAAAATACTGGAAAGAAGTTTCAATGAATCTTTTAAAAGAAAACTGCGACCTTAATAAGTATGTAAATAAACTAGAAGACGAATGAATATTAAAAAAAATAAACTAATAGAATTCGTAAACTTTGTTAACGAATGCTGTGCGGTTATGGATGACGACTACGTTGCCGAATGGATAAATAAACCGAACTCAGACTTGAACATGGAGGCTCCTTTAGATATACTAAACTCCGAAGGAGCAGAGAGGCCTCTTAGGCTCCTGTACTTTATCGACATTGGCGAAGCTGATTTATAATGCCTAAACAAAACGACCTAGATAAAACATACCTAGAAATGGCCAAGGTTTGGTCCCGACTTTCTAAAGCCGAAAGAAAAAAAGTCGGTTGCATAATCGTAAAAGACGGTCAAATTATTTCAGACGGATATAACGGAACTCCCGCTGGATATGATAATACCTGCGAAATAATCAACGAAGGGTTCTTGCCCCGAGCAGAAAATAAGCTTGAAACCAAACCAGAAGTCCTGCATGCTGAGTCTAACGCTTTGATGAAATTAGCGCGAAGCACCAACAGTAGCGATGGTTCCACGGTCTACTTAACTATGAGCCCCTGCTTTGACTGTAGTAAATTGATGATCCAAGCAGGAATCAAAAAACTTGTTTACGGTGAAAAATACAGAAACCAAGACGGGATAAAGTTCCTGCAAGAAAACGGAATAAAAACAGTTTATTATGGTTCCTAAAAAAGTAGAGAAAGAGTGGGGATACGAGCTTTGGCTCGCTAATAACGAAAAAGAAAACTACTGCGGTAAAATTCTTTACATCAATCCGGGACACGCTGGATCAATGCACTTTCACTCCAAGAAACATGAGACCTTTTATATTCTAGAAGGAACTCTCAAAGTAGACGTGCTTAATCCGGAGAATGCCGAGAAAACAACGCACCTGCTCGAAGAAGGGGAAACTTTTGTACTAGATCGCTTGACACCGCATCAACTTTTTGCTACAGATAAGCCCGTAAAATTTATTGAAATTAGTACGTTTCACGATGACGCAGATAGCTACAGGGTCTGGCGCTAAAATCAATCACGGCTCAAGAGAATATTGGCTCTCTTACGCCGAAGACATTGTCAATAGAACTAAAATTAACCAGCCTTGGTTTTCTGAGATAAGATGTGCCGAGATAGGAATTGGCTCAGCGGTAGAAGAGGGGGTTCCTAAAGCCTTGGAACTTAGTAATTTACTGCAGCAAAAGAAAACAAAAAACGACTACAAAATACATTTAGACAAATGACAAA
>Ga0257121_1000213_pt1 | contig 51013 bp, 46 predicted proteins | sample SI106_100metaG_FD_190180 | JGI IMG/M metagenome (GOLD analysis project Ga0257121, IMG submission 190180) | Marine microbial communities from Saanich Inlet, British Columbia, Canada - SI106_100 | ecosystem: Environmental > Aquatic > Marine > Inlet | place: Canada: British Columbia | collected...
ATACGTGTTAACATACTCATAGGGTCCTTTGTCGAACCACTGTGGATTAAAAACGCCTGCATAAAATAATGCTATTGCTCCTAAAATTTCCATTAATCCATTTCTCTCTCTAAGATTCCCTCAACTTGAGGTACAGTTTCAACCGCCCGACCAATCATTTTCCGCCAGGCCGTCTTCTTCCTTGGCCGTGATAGTGGCCACGGCTTCTTGTTTCCTTTCAAATGCTACTGCCAAAATTAAATAGTGCATAGCCTTAACAAGGTCTAATTCATTCTTGCCTTTTTTCTTTCCGTAACGCATCAGGTATTTAATGGCGTTATCGATAGAGGTTGTTGCTAATGTTCCTCTATATGCAAATACATCAATAGTTTGGATATCATCACCTGTGCTGGTGTAATGACTCGAATAGGTAGATTTTATATGTTCCTCTAAATCCTTTAATACAGGACCTTCACCATATTTCCAATCAAAATCTTCTTTACGGCGGAGGTTCATATTCATACCATCTACTCGTTCAGCCAAATCGTGAATTTCATTTTTCAATTCCAAATTCCTCCATCATTATTATAAAAGTCCTCGACCCCCAAAAGAGGAAGGGGCCGAGGGTGTTGAATGAGGGGACTCAAACTGCCCCACGGAGTTATCTCTTAAAAATCTTCGTCAGCATCGACCTCTTCAATTTTAACCTCTTCGGCATTCATTTCAGTGGCTACATCTTCCATCCCGACACCGGCATCAATCTTTTCATAAAGACTCATAAAAGACTCACGGGTTTCATCATCGAAACGCTCGATTGCCATCTTGATGGCTTTCCCACGGTCTCCGAAGATTGAAAATGATTTCAGGATATCAACAAGACGACGGGTTGAAACTATTTCATCAACTCCACCCTCTTCAAAAGTTTTCCTGATAATGTCTCCCCACATTGTGAGGTTCGGGATAAATTTTCCAAGTGCCTCTGATTCGATTCCGAATCCCTCAGCGGCTTTCACGAGAATCTTTTTCTCGATTGCTTCGGTAGGATAAGGCTGATACATCGTAACAGAGAATCGGTCAAGGAACGCCTCATTCAAAACATTCGTTCCGATAAAACGGCCATCATCAGAGCCCTTGCCTTTTGTATTAGCAGTAGCAATGATTGTGAAACCTTCAGCAGGCTCCACCCACTCGGCACGTTTCTTAATGAAGTAACCTTTACCTTCAAGAACTGACTGAAGAGCCATTATCTTGTGGGAACCGAGGTCAATTTCGTCAAGAAGCAAAACGGCTCCTCGCATCATCGCCTCAACCACAGGTCCGTATTGAAACACTGTCTCGCCATTTACAAGGCGGAATCCACCGAACAAATCATCCTCGTCCGTTTCAGCGGTAAAGTTAACTCGAATCATTTCTCGCCCGAGCAATGCACAGGTTTGTTCGATTCCGAATGTCTTACCGTTTCCAGACATACCAGTTAAATAAACTGGGAAGAATAATCGTGATTTTAGGATTCGCTTAATATCAGCAATATTTCCCCAAGGCACAAAGGCTGTGTCAACTTTGGGAATAAAGGATATTGTAGCATCAAGTGTAGCGGCCGAAGTTCTTTCGGACACTGGACTTGGCATCTCTACTGCCGTTTCAGTAACGGGAGCAGGAGCAACTGGCTTCAGAATTGTTTCAGCAACAACTTTCGAAGGTGCTACAACATCCTCGGTCACCGGTAGGCGGAGAACCACAGGATTTTCTGAAATCTTTTCAGCGTACTTACACTTGGATGGGATACAAATTTTGTAGGTCGCAGAAACGGCCTCCATATTTGCTTTTGTGACATCAAGAGTGCCGAACATCTCTTTTGTGGCGGCACCAAACTCATTAACTGTTACTCTTTTATTTGACATATTAACTCCTTCATAATTTAAATATTTTCTCATTCAACAGTACATATTATACGTGGCTTTCTGGTATTTGTCAAGTCTTTTTTAACCTTTTTTTCAATTATTTTCTCTTTTTTTGCCACTTGTTGTATTTTTACTACAATTGTTCGTAATTCCAGGCTTCCTGGTTGCTCTTGGAGTCACTTTCCTCCACCTTGAAGGGTAATTGAGTCTGTATAAAATCCGTCAATTCTCCCTCACGGTGAAGCGTTTTGGCACCATTTAAAAATGATACTTGATAAATTATTTCAGGACTGGTCCAGTCAGCAAAGTCACCTCGGGCAGGATATGAGACATAAACCTGTGAAACGTAACCCTCATTTCCACTAATGTCCACGACCTTGTCGGCCCTGGAAAATCTTGTTGGTGGGAAAATGAATCTATTGTTGGACATATTCATCCCTTCTGTCGGCCAGACTTGTTTGAATTTTAGACACACCGCGGATGGCCATTACGCAGTTGTCGGCTCCGTGCAATTCTACTTGCTCGGAATATATATGTTTTGCCTGAATTTTAGTGAGCATTACCCACTCATCTTTCCAGCCAGTCGGTTTAGTCACTCGTACAAAATAGGATTCTTCCATCTACAAACTCCCTAGGTTTAAATTCACATTGTTATCATAATATATAGCAAATGTGTCGGCGTAGGCACGTATCGTATTTGACTGAGGTCGTTTGAATCCCGGTTTCGAGGTTCCTCGATATTTCAGTCTCCGATTTTTACTCGGTAGTAATTTCAATACCTCGCCTTGCAAGTCCATTGGAATTCCTTTGAATGCCGAGGTCTCCTTGGCGGGAGATTTAAACTTACTCAAAAAGTCCACCGTTTCTTGTGGGTGGCAACAGTAAATAGATTTTGTGGTCATAGGCTCTCCTTCGCTAGGTTTGTTAAACTTTTCATCACCGATTGAAAGCACGGATGGCCCGAATTGCGAATCGCCAGATTGCGGAGCAACCAGCGAATATTTCGCATAGAAGTAAGGTCCCGATTATTCTCGGGAATATCCATATCTTCGGGTAGTTTCATTTTGGTTTTCAATTCGTTTTTCATTATGTATCCATTTTAACAGGTTTCTTGAATATGTCAAGAACTATTTTTGCATATCTGCTATGCAAGGACCGCAACACTGGTGTGGGCCCAGATATAGGCATCAAACATAACAAGTGTAATTACGATTAGGTTCCTCATATTCTCTCCTTAGGCTACTAGCCCAACAAACTCGTTTAACATCATTTTATTCACCTTACGAGCGGAGGTGAATTTTCGGAACTGGGTGCGTAACTTACCCTTTGCAACCGTTCCATCTTCGTTTCGGTCAACATCGTTGAACTCGGCTTCCGTGTCGAGGTTCCTGTCGTTCACTAGGAAGTAAGTATCGTATCCGCTTTCCTTCAGAGGAACATAACCGTTCTTATTACAGAACCTTTTCAATTCATCGCCCTTTTCATAACCAACATTATAGTGAATCTGGCGGTTAATCTCACGGCGCTCGGTAATGTGAAATCCAATCACATTGATTTTGTGGCGCTTTCCGAGGTTATCTAGAAGGGAAGCGGTCAGACCCATACTGTTTCCACCACTTCGACCCGTATAGATAATACGCTTAGTTTTTGCATCTCGGATGACTGGGTAGGTTTTGTCTCGATTTCCGTATGAACCGTAAATGTGAGTTGCTTCACCTTGTTTATTTTCGCCACCTTCAGAATCCCAATAATTGCGACAACTATCGGCTCCGCCATCAGTGAGGAAAATCGCATTGATTTTTTCTTTCCCGGTCTCTTTTTTGAAATCGCTAATCATATCGTGGGCGGCCACAATTGCTTCATTCAAAGGAGTAGAACTCATTCCGTGACCGTCAGGACAAACTAGCCCAGAGTAGTCAAGAGATTTTCCGAGGAACGCAAGGTTCTTTAACTGTGCATTGAACTCTCGGCCACTCATTTTCTCGTTGAAATATTCACACATCCCAAAGTTTTGCATCATCAGGTGGTTCGTGCCAGTCTGAATAGACTTGTCATAGAATTTTTCAAGTTTAGTGGTCAATCCATCAGAGTTAGAGAAAGAATAGACTCGGTAAGGAATTCCAACTTTTCGGGCAAACATTACAAGAGTTAAGGTCTGCTTAACAGTGGCTTCCATCTTTCCGCTCATTGAACCGGACCAATCGATGAACATCATTAGAGCGTGGTTCCGCCCGTCTTTGACAGCGGCAACACGTTTGAAAATATCTTCATCGGTTTTGTATTTGTGGAGTTTATTCATATCGAGAACGCCAGATTTTGAAATTGAAGTTCTGCGGTATGCGGTAGCGGCTTGTTTCATCTCAAATTCTTTAACCATATAGTTAACAACTTGAGCGGTATCTTTTTTCCAAACTCGAAAAGCGGCCTCTTCCTTCTTTTTCCAAGTATCATCTTCGGCATCAGTTCTTTCCCAACGATACCCAGCGAAATTTTCGGACAAAGACCAGTGGGCGTTTAATTGCTCGAAAGTATCTTTCCAACCAAGCGTTGCTTTTGAATGGCTAACTTTAGGTAGGTCTAAATAAATTGGCTCTTTTGCATCCTCATCATTCATTGACTCCATCGCATTGTCCCAAGCACTTTGAGTTTCAGGCTTCGGAGGAGCAGGTTTGAAATCAGGAGCAGTAGTTCCGTCAGCACCCTCGGCATTAGTATCAGCCTCGAGGTCTTTCATATCTAATTCTTTTTCTTTATCAGTAGGCTCTTCAGAAGGCTTAACTGAAAACCCGTTTGATTTTTCGTCAGATTTATCATCATCCTCCTCTGAACTTTCGTCAGAGTCTTCCTGGTTTTCCTGGTCGTCATTAGAAGGCGCAGGAGGAGGTGACGAAGGCATCTCAAAGTTTGACTCAGGTTCTTCGCCTTCATTAGGCTCCCCATCTAGGTCATCCATTGAGAACCCCATATCATCCATATTCGTTTCGGCTTCTTTTTCAGCAATCTCACCGAGTTCGGTAGTGAGTGCTAGAATTTCTTCAAATGTCTCGGCTTTCGCTACACGGTCAGCAAACACTTTCTCTTCATCCGAGAAAGGAACATCCGCTAGAACGCCTAATTTAAAATGTAAATTAAGACGGTCAGCAAATCCGTAATCTTCAAGTTCACGATGTTTGGTACCGAAGAAATCTTTCTGGCTCAAGGCATCATACATTGAGAAGAAAGTCTTTTTCATTCCGGGATATTTGATTTTCATCTTACGCTCAATCCGAGCATCTTCAAGGATGTTGGCGTAATCTTTTAAATGAGGATTAGTCTTGGCAAATTCTGCCCATTCTTCGTGAGGAGTATAAAGGGCGTGGCCAACTTCGTGGCCGATTAAGCCTTCATACATTGTATTAGTCATATCTTTCCACATCGGTAAAATCAAACGGCGACCCTTAACATCAAATGATGCGGTCGCCACTTTTTTATGCTCAACGTGAATATTCTCGGTAGCCATCAATCTGGCTAGAACATTTTTACTTTCGATATTTACTAATTTTGAACTCATTAAATCTCCTCAATTTCTTGTTTTCATCAATTTATATACATATTATACGTGGACCTGACCATCTTGTCAAGTCTTTTCGTACTTTTTTTTCATCTGTAAGTCATTGATTTTACTAGATAATTGAAAAAACTTCAAATTTATTTCATTTTTCTTTGCTCCTGTGACTAATTTGTCACGATTTTAGAGAAATTTTGCTCTTTTTCGACCGTAATTACACGACCGAACTTGTCTAGAATCTGGTCTCCCTTGTGGGAAATCACAAATGCGTGTGTATCATCTCCTAGGGAGTTCAAAATACCCAAGAAATCCTCGACTCCTGTGGAATCTAGACTGCTATCGAATATCTCATCTAGGACCAGAAGATTGGTCGCTACAGAGGATTTCAATTTTGCTACCTCACGCCAGGTGAACAATAATGCCAAATCAATTCGGAGTTTCTCACCTTCAGAAAATGACCCATATTGAAACGCATCCCGTCCTCTACTCTTAATTGTCTCATTGAATGCCTCATCCAACTGGAAGTTAATGTAGAAGTTCAGTGCCGATAGGTACTTATTGATTAGTTGATTTATCAAAGGAAGATAGTTTCGGATAATAACTGTCTTGATACCAGAATCCTTTAGAAGTTCCTGTACAGTATTCAGATGGTGCTTTTTGCTTTGAATATCATATTTGGTATTCCGAGCATCATCCAAATCATTTTTACGTTTTGATAATTCATCATCACTAGACGACTCAACTGGATGTAAGGTTTCGGCTAGACGTTTTTTAAGTCTTCCAGAATATTCCTCAATGCCAGATATACTATTACTCTTCTCTGAAATTTTTGTAAGTATATCCTCTATCTCATTGATTCTTTGGACAACTTCCAACATCTGTCCATCGATGTCCGTGATAGCCTCATCTAATTCATCATTCTTAACACCCAACTTCTTAGTTACTTTTCCTTGATGCTCATCGGTAATCGCTTGAGTACATTCTGGGCATTCTGAATTTTCAGTAACTAGTTTTATCTGTCCACATATGTGGGCTTTCTTTGATGTTATCTTACTTTTGAAATCTGTGAGTTTTCGATATTTGGTTTGCTTACTATTATAGTCTTGAATCTTTTCTCGGAAACCAGATATCTCTTCATTCAAATCGGTGATTTGTTTCTCACATTGGTCCAGTTCTTCCTTCTTTTCTCGAATAGCATCCTCATTATTATCTTGAATAGATTTGAGATGTTCCTCTTGAATTCTTATAGCCTGTTCCAGAAGTTCGATTTGATGTTCGCAGTTGGTCAAATTATCTTTATTATCACCTATTCGATTCTTGACTAGGTCATTCATAACAGAGAAAATTTGGATATCAAGAAGTTCTTCGATGATTGACCTTCTATCTCCTGCACCAAGTCTCATAAATGGTATAAATGAACCAGAACCAAGTACGACTATCTGTCGGAAAGACCTCTCATTCATTCGTAGAACATATCGTTCCAAGAAGTCTTGACTATCTCTTGCAGATGCCATTTGGTCATTCATTGTACCATTGACATATATCTCAAACTTCGCAGGCTTGAGTCCTCGCTTAATTAGATATTCCTTTCCGCCGACATCAAATTCCAATTCAACCATACAATTCTTTTGGTTGATAGAATTGACAAGTTGTCCTAGTTTGACTTTGCGAAAGGGTTTACCAAAGAGTCCAAAGGATATGGCATCAAGAAAGGTAGATTTACCTGCGCCATTTGTCCCAATCATTAGGGTGGTGCGGGTGTCATTAATATTGATTTCTGATACCTTATTACCAGTAGACAGAAAATTCTTGTAACGTACGGATTTAAACTTAATCAATTAAGACCTCACTAGAAAATAAAACATAGTATTGTAGAGTATTATATCAGGAATCGTCTTCCGTGTCAACCCTTGGGTTTTTCAATGTTTTTTCTAGTATGGCCCTTGCTGTTCCAGTTAATGTAGTGTCCTCTTCAATACGTTGCTTGAGGGATTCGGGGGGATTATTGTCTGTAGGTGGCTCCAGTGGCTCTGGTGCAGGTGTCACATCACTAACCATTTTTGCTGGTTTTGTATTCATCATCTTTTTGTATTCTTCAGTATCAAAAAGTGCTTTTTCCATCTTCTTCTTTTCTTCACTCATAATTATTACTCCTATATTGATAACGCTTCCACATATACTTCGTGGAGTATCTTTTTCACTTCCTTACTATTATCTATACTTAATTCATCCACATACCTTTCCAGGGTGGTGATAGTATCCTCGGTTTCAAACTCGATTTGGTCCGAAGATAATAGTCCGTGGTCTTCGATGATATTAATCATCTCACACCTTTTTTCTAGTTCCTCAACGGTCTTAGTGAATAGTTCTATATCTTCCTTCTTGTCCACGATAATCTTGACAATCTGGTTATCATACTCACTAGCATCTATAGGCTTATCCTCATAGATGATTTTGTTGTGCATCTTATATGGGTTAGGCACAAAATCGCACTGTAAAGATTCTGTGTCAAAAATGTGAAACCCTCTTTGGTCATTATAATCATTCCACGTTATCTCATATGTGTTACCGAGATAATAAACGTGACCATTGTCAGATTTGGTGTGGAAATGACCAGAGTACACTGTAGAATACTTATCAAGAAAATCAGGTGACCTCGAATGGTATGCACTCTTAACACCTTTCATCATTTCAAATCCAGTCAAATCAAAATGACCGAAGCAAACCTGATTCTTAGAATTCTTAATGAAATCCAAAACTTCTTGTTCGTTCTCATCGGCAATCCAAGGAATCAAATCTAATTGATATCCATCAGGCAATTTCAGATTAGTTGGTTCGGAATACCCTATTACTGGTGTATGAAATGTGTTGTTATTAGGAATACCATCAATATCGAATAGTTGCTCGATAGAGTTAAGTCTGCCGTGATTCTTAAAATAAGTATCGTGATTACCGACAATAGTGTGCATTGTAATTTTCTCTTCAACCATCACACCGATGAATTCTTTTCTCATTCGGTCGAGGGTATCATAGTTAACATACTTCCGCCTATCCATCAAATCACCAGAATGAATAATCGTGTTGATGTTATGTTTCTTCAGATAAGGGAAGAACGTATTCGTCCAGAATCTGTAGAAATAATCAGCAAATGCTTTACTATCTGACCTGGCACCAAAGTGCGTGTCTGTAATTATTGCGACCTTCATTGGTAGAATAGTTCGAGATTATTAGGGTCTGATTTAGTCTTGACACCTTCTTTCTCGGCCTTCTTTAGTTCTCTCTTCTGCTTCTTTTCATTTTCTTTTCTTTCCATATCGTCAATGAACTCCTTTATATGGGTATGAAAATCGACAGAGCCTCTCTCGTTAATGAAATCAAAGGATTCTTTATCGTGTTCCTGTAATTCATCCATTTGCTCGAAACCCGCTCTTTGGTCGAAATACTTATACTTGACGTATTGTTGTTTCTTTTCCTTCTGAATCCTCCTAAGGAATGCGTAGTAGATTATTTGTGTAAAATATGCGAAAGGATTCGTACTCTTTTCTGGATTGAAATTGTGCATATAAGCAAGACAATTCTCCAGACCATCTGATATCATATCATCTTTATATGTGTAGTTTATAAAATTGGGTCTGTAGGATAGTCTTTGTGCTATCTGTAGGAAACACATAGCAATGTATTCGGTCACATAAGGTTTGGGTTTTCCTGATTTTTCACAGGATACGATATCTTGTTGATATTCAATCAAAGCCTTAAGGAATTCTTTATTGTTGATATAGTGATTTGTGTTATCCTTATCAACTGGTTCAATTGATTTAAATTCTTTAGTTGGTGGTGATTTTGTTCTGGCCATTATCTATTTCTCTATTCAAGTTAATATTACATACAATTATACTAGGAAAGACTCTATTTGTCAAGTCTTTTTTATATTTATTTAACGGGAAAAGGCGAAGCCCTCGAGGCCCGTAGGGCCGAGAGTCTTAGGACAATGTAGTTTAAAAGTACAGGTGGAGTCTAGACGCAAGGGTCCGAGCCGTACTATAGTATTTAAGACAACATCGAGATATTCAGTAGGGTTCAAACAATCTAGATTCATTCTGCTCCTCGCTTCGCTCGTCACAGAATTGCTCAAGGACTTCGTCCTTTCGCAGATTCCATCATTTAAGTACATTAGGTAATTAGAAACATTAGGTATAGGTAAGTTCTTTAAGTTCTAGGCGAGTAGATACAGTTATATTATAGAGCCAGGTTACCGAGACATCAAAAATGTCTTATTCCTGGTGGCCACAGAGTGTGAACTCACTCTTCTCTAGTGGACTGTACCAATACGTGGTGTGTCCTGACCGGATTTCTTTCGCATATTTAGTCCTTGTACGGGACATCAATACACAGACCTCAATTCAGTATGTCGAATATTATAGTCTGCTCACTTCACCAAAAGGCTAATTACCTGAGTTTCTCGTTTCAGGTGGAATCCGTGAATTGGCTCACGGTGACCATATGTACAAATGTAAGTAACATTATAGCATATCTACTTATACTCTGTCAAGCAAAAAATCGTCTATTTAGATAATTATTTTGCCAGTATCCTTTGGCATCATTATGGATGAGAACATTTGGGTATGCTGTGCCGCAACGTCCTCTCTGCATTCCGCTATGAAAAGGATATCTCCCAGTGCTAAATGTATGGAATCATCCTTGGCCGTCATAAGGAACGGTACCAGGGCCATTTGGCTCTTCCCGTCCTCGGTGGCCATCGGCTGTAATATACAAGGATTCTTCACCAGGACGGACCTGGTCTCCTCAGATATCGCTAGGATATCGGTAATCAGTTCCATTCCTGTATATTTGAGGTGAACAACTCCCTTATATGACTGAAATTCTTCTCCAGCGCCATTACTATTCTTCTTTGGTAAACCATCTTTCATAGTTTAATACTCCTTAGTTTGTAATCAAATTTCTCGCTATTATAGATTTTCACCCGCTCAAAGAAATGGCGTAGCGAAAAATTCTTATGTTTCTTCCAACTTAAATCATCACTTATGTCAAATAGCGTTGCTCTATCTTTACCATCGCTTTTTCGAAGGACACGACCAACAGACTGAAGGTTCCTAATACGAGACTTAACAGGATGACCAAAGATGATATTATGAAGATTCCTGATGTTAATACCAGTAGAAAAAGTGCCGTAACTAGCCACGATAATAGCGTTAGTAGACTTTTCTGTAATTGCACGTATCTCCTCCCTAATTTCTGTTTTAATTTCACCAGATACAAAAAATACAGGTCTTTCGGGGTCTTTGGCTGTAATAGCCTCAAACAATTTCTTACCGTGCTTTTCTACGTATTGGTAAAGTACAAGTGTATTCGTTTCTCTGGACAATGCCAAATCACGGATAAACGTGTTTCTCTTCTTATGATTGATAAGGAAATCTATCTCATCCTTATATACCATAGTTTTTACAAGTTTCTTCTCTTCATCGGTATACCCCAAAGTAACTGCTTCAATGTGCAGTTTAGCAATGGTTTCATCATCCATTAATTCTTTGCTGGTGGTAACTTTATGTACGGGTCCAAATAGACCTTCAAGAACTAACTTGTGTGTTTGGGTACCATCTAGGGTACCAGTAAATCCAAACTTATATTCACACTCTGTCATTTTTGTCAGAATGGAAGTAAGCGATTTGGCCTTAAAATTATGTGCCTCGTCACCAATTACAGCACCGAATTGTTTGAACCAATCTTTCTTTAATTTGTATATAGACTGCCACGTTGTTATTACGACACGTTTATCAGTCTCTTTTTCTTTACCAGAGTATATCCTATGCGTGAGGTCTGCGGTGTATCTGCATATAGACCCAGTCGTATAGTCCTCAAAATCTTTGTATAATTGCTCTACCAGTGACGTGGTCGGCACGATAATTAGTATCTTCTTATCAATGATTCTCAAATAATGATTGATAAGGGCGTATATCATCAAAGACTTACCAGAAGATGTGGGCGATATCATTAAAGCCCTCTTATGATTGATTCCGTGATGTACGGCAGATATCTGATAATCGTATGGTGTTATGCTTTCGCCAGATACGAAGGGGTCGAGAACATCAAAAAATTTCTCTGTATCTTCTATTGTATTAGTCGCTACTAGAGGTAACGATTTAATACTTAAATCTCTACGTTCAGCGAATTCGACCACATATGGTAATAAACCAACATACAGTTCACCACCAAAGGCATTGAATAGACGTATCTTCCCATCCCACGCTCGTGACCTATAAGCAGGCATAAACTTGTAGCCAGGCACACGGAACGTGAAGAAATCCGATAAGTCGTGGGCAATACCTGCCTCACATTCAATATTCAAATATACATCATCCTTTTGATGTACAACAATATCTGTCACTATTTCAAAATTCTCCTTGGGTAAACTTCATAAAATCAATTGCGTTTTTGATAGCGAATCCACGCTTCTCAAACATCTTACATATTTCCTCAAGATATTTGACTGTCTCTTCCTGGAGTGTGACTTTGGCTTCTGCTTCCATCACGGTTGGGTCAACTCGTACATACTCCTTGACTTCCCGCTCCTTAAGGACGTACTCAAATGGGTCTGGGTCCGAACCATTGTAATAGTTCGTTCTGCCCAAGGATACCTTATAGAGGTCATTCCGCAGTTTCTTCAATTTCAACCTCTCTCTTAATAGCATCTTCAGATACTTATTATGTTTGAGTGGAGTCGAAAGAGATTCCCGTGCGAGAACGGTTTCGTCTATGTATAGGTCTTTTTCAACGGATTGTTCTAAATCTTCTATTTTCATAGGACCATTATATACTATCTCACATCAAATGTCAAGCGATTTCTCGCCTTTTTTACGAATTAAAGTGGTTTGCCACTCTGATACGTCATATAATCATATTGTAAAGTCAAATCAGTGACTAACGGCTCTGTGGATTCGTTGGTCATCTGGAGTTCTCCTAGAATCGTAGGAAATAGATTGTGGAAGGTGAATACTACGTCCGAAACATTTTTGTTGTTTGAGAGGATATGGAGAGAGCCATCAGAACCAGTAGGTTCTCCAGGTTTGAATCTCTTCTCCCATTCTGGACCAGCCGCTTTGTGCATCAAACTAATGATTTCCATATAATTGGAATAGTCCTCATCCACTAGGAATGTGACTGTCATCGGAGCAACTGCTTGTGTAGTTGTTGGTACGAACCTGTTTCCAAGTTTGGCATCAGGTATCATAACCTCGTTTGTGGACAAGGTCGGAAGATTACACGTGGTCAGCCAAAATTGAGTATTGGGCAATACGTGTATGTTCAAGCGATAGTTTGTACTTTTCGCTAGGTTTACTTTGTTTGGTTGTATTCTAGTTTCTTGTGCCATACTTCTATTTATACAACTTCTCTACTTTCTATATGCTTGACCATTTCCTGAATGGCAATGCTGGAAGTCTTACGAAATATAAACGGAAAAACAGCGTGGATAATTGCTACGAAAAATAGCAAGAGGAAAACAGTAGCATACCTCAATGCCGATAGCATATGTTGGAAATAACTCTCATCCACTTCGTGTGGATGTCTTGTAAAGGGATTGTACATTTTGAAAATAAAAAGCCCCATCCCTAAGGATGAGGCTTTGAATCGGTTTCCTAAGGTAAAAGGAAATCTAGTGTATCACTCGCTTACAGGCCAGTAACAGTAAACTTACGGAAGTAAGGATTCTGTGCGGCTGTGCCAGTAGCAAATGGGTTATGAGTAAGCCCATAACGAGTCTTGAAGCCAAGACGCGGCTGGAAGTCTTCCTCACCAATTGATTTCATCAACTGAAGTGGTACGTATGGGCAGTAGAACATACCGGCATCATACATATTAGCACCCTTATAACCAACAGTTACACTGTCAGCGGCTGCAAACTGGTCGATAAATACTTTGTATTTTCCACCGAGAGTACCAGCAAAGATGTTATTAGAAACATCTACAGGGTTATTAGCACCGACATCCATATTTGGAACGGCCATTCCAGCAACCATATCAAGTGCAGACGCAACGTCTGGAGATACGATTAACCAGTTACCAGCACCACGGCCAGTATTTTTAGCGATAAGGTTAGCCTCTTTATTGATTTGAATCAATAGAGATTTGTAACGCTCACCACCCCAACGTGCGCCACGATTGTCAAGTGAATCTGACACATCGAAAGTACCCGCAAGAGTCGTACCAGCAGTAGCACCCGGAGTTGCTTGAGAAAGAATCGCTTCAATAACTTCACGATTGATTTCAGCAAGAATTTCAGCAGAAAGAATATTTGACAATTCTGATTCTGCATCAAGTCCGTGGATTGCTTTAAGGTCTTGAGCAAGTTCCAAAGAATACTTGGCTTTCAAAGCACGAGTTTCAGCAGTTACGCTTGATTTCTCAATTGAGAAACTCATTTCTTTGAATGCTCCGCCACCTGAAACAAAGCCACCTAAAGCCTCGCCTTCAGCAGTAGAGTAAGTATTCTGGGAGTTTGCGTCATCACCCGAAAAGTCAACATTAGGCTGACCTGCAGCCGTAGTTAACGCTTCAGCACCCGTGCTGGCTTCGCCAGTGTAGTGTGATTTCATAGCAAAGATAAGTCCGGTAGGACCACTCATTGGCTGAACGCCAATAGTATCATAAGCCATCAACTGAGGCATAGTACGTCTAACGAGACTGATAAGAATCGGGTCCCAGTTATCTACGTTAGCACCAGTAACGTTGGCTTCTTGCAAAGCCTTTTCTTGGTTTTCTAAAAGACGAAGTGTAATTGCACGTTTAGTTGCATCTTGGATTTTTGGCAAATCCTCGTGCTCCATAACTGGCTGCCACTTATCTTTAATTTCTTCTGATAAAAACATTTTCTGTTTCTCCTATTATTAAATATAAATGATGGTTAAGCACCTAAAATGCTCGGTTCCCTTGATTGTGAAAGTGAAGCCATAACCTTCTTCATTGCATCAGTCATCACTCCGTCAGAGGAATCGCTAGAACCCTCTTCTGCAATTACTTCTTCTTTCTCCGCCTCTGAAGGAAAGTAAGTGTCCTTCAAAGTATTAAGTTTTTCAGCATAAGTCTTAGCATCATCATACTCAACACCTTCAGCAAGAGTTTTCATCTTTGCTTTTTGAGTTTCGGTCAAATCGTCTGTAACTTCTCTGAAAATCTTTTCAGCAGATGCTTCGGCTAGTTGCCCTTTTGCTTCAATGTTTTTATTCATTTCAGCATCAAGAGTTTCCTTAAGGTCGTTAATCTCCTTAGCCTGCTCGTCAATTACATTGTACTTCTCGTTAGGGATTTCAATGTAATTTTCTGCAAACAACTTCTGCATACCACTAACAAAACCCTCTAGGATTTCGTTTTTCTGCTTGTGTTCAATTGCGTGTACATTTTCCTCAATATACTCGGTAACCATATAGTCTAAGTAACCATCTAGTTTCTCTGTAATATCAGCAAGTGTATCGGCAGTCTGTTTAGCCAAATTCTCTTCCATCTTCTCTTCGATTTTGGAAAGATTTTCTTTGACTTTGGCTTTCACCGCAGTTTCAAATACAAGTGTAGTACGTGCTTTGAAATCTTCAGTTAACTCTTGACCATCAAACAATGCGTTAACATCTTCGGTCACATCAACTTCAATTTCAATTTCTTCCTTTTTTAGTTTGGCAGATTTAGTTGCTTTTTCTTCTACTTCATCGTCCTCGTCCTCATCTGCTTCATCTCCATCGGCTTCGTCCGTAGACTTAACCTTTTTAGATTCATCTTTGTCCTCATCTTCATCTTCATCTTCAAGGACATCAACTTCTCCAGCGCCATCAACTTTTTTCTTTTTCTTCTTCAAAGCAGTGGCTTTCGGTGATTCGGCTTCTGAGACATCGGCTTCAGTAATTTCAGATGAGTCAGCAACCATTTCCAGGTCCCCTTTCTCTAAAAGTTCATCAGCCTCTGACACTGTTATAGAAGTATCGGATTGTGCAGACTCGCCTTTCCAGACTTTCTGCTCTTCATCCAAAACCAACATCTCGCCAGTTTCTGTTTTTAACTTCATCAGGGTTCTCCTAATCCAATTGATTAATCATTAAAATTAGTTTATAAATTCTAATTACTATTATTTATAAAACTAATTACTTTAACAGTTGCATATATCATAGTGATTCTTACAACCTACTTACAAAATCTTCAAAAATCGTTGCTTCCAGCGAGGTAAGTCGCTTTTTGCCTGACAATTTCTCAATTATTTGCTTATATTCCGCAATAGTTCTCTCTGCAATTGCGCCGTTCTCCCAAACCCACTCTTTGCCTTCCATAACGCCATTTACAAAGGCGTCTGGTGCTGAAGGGTCTGCGACAATATCAGCGGCCGTAGCAAGGTAAAAATCACCTTGTACTTCCTGAATTCCTTTTTTGTTCGCTTTAAGCGAACCCATACCACGAGAAGAGACACCAAGTTGGGCTCCCTCTTTGATAAGATTTTTGACAATGTTTCCGTGAGGTGTATCAGTGACTTTCGCTTTGCCGATATAGTTACTACCGTCTTGCTCCAGTTGAGTAATCATATGAGATACCCTATCCAAATTGATAGTCGGTCCCTCTGGATGACCTAGTTCACCAAATGCACGTTTCTTGTCGATATATTCCTTCGTGTAACGCTTTACTTCTTTCTGCATAATGGCACCAGGATATAGTCTGCCGTTACGATTCTTCACGTCCGCTTGTAGGAATACGCCCTCAATATAGAGGTCTTTTCCGTTCCCCTCTGTTATATACTTAACAGATTCATTAATTTCCGAGATTAGTCTCATTACACGCTCCTCTATTATTTCTTCTTAGTGAACTTGGATTTAACCTTGCCACCATAAACTTTTTGTGCGTTCTTAATTTTGGATTTATTAACACGCATCCATTTCTTTCTTAATTTGATTCGCTTAACTCTATTACCACCCTTTTTGCGGTCAATCTTAGCCTTTAACTTCTGGGCTCGATTTTTGAATTTCCCTCTATCTTTATTCTTTTGGGTCGCTCTCCTTTGCTGTGTGTTTCTCGCTTTGTATTCAGTCAACCACGCTTCTTCTGTAACCGCAGTTTCTTCGTTATTACATAGACAAGGGTCTTCCCCACAAACATCACAAGCGGATTCGACTAACGAATCAATATATCCATTTATAGCATCCATACCCTCGTGTGCTATAAATCGTCCAGTCATCTCATCATCATCTGGGTCTAGTTCACCGTCTCCATCTTTATCTAACGGCCCTAGATGCCACATAGCCCATCCCAAAACTGCTTCGGCTTCTAATTCGGCCTTTTCAGAAACAGTTAAAGAATTCCAGCCATCTTCTGACCATTCTACTATGGCTTCATCGTCTTTAATAGATACAGACTCTTCCAAATATTCAGAGAATTTAACTATACTCATTTCATTACTTTTCCCGGAAAATCAACCACCTCTTTTTGGTAGTCTTTATTCATCTTTGCCCTTTTTCTTTTTCTTTTTGTTATCAGTTGGGTTATCATCGTCCGTAAAGGGCTTTGCTTTTTTGTCTCCAAAATTAGCAAGGTTCTCGTCCTTCTCATCTTCATCTTCATCGTCATCGTCATCTCCGCCTTCTTTTTTCTTCTTGGCGTCAATGGCTTTCTTCAATGCTGGTGGAAGTTCGCCTTCGTGAACGTGTTCTTTATCACCATCTGGATGAGAATGGGTAGTGCCGTCATCGTGAGTATGCTCTATATCCTCTCCATCCTTACCTTCTTCAACTTTTTGAAACATAGTCTTAGAAAGATTGGCTTTAATATCCGATACTTTAGTGGCGATTCTACTACCGATTTCAGTAGTCAACAACGCTTTAAAGTCTGTCGGCTTCTTGTCTCGTGCGTATTGCACAAGTTTTTCTAAATTTTCATTTGGCATAATATTCTATCTCCTAGTAATAATCGTCAGAGCCGCCGTCTTCACCATCTTCACCACCTGAGGAGGTTTGGGCTTCACGCTCTTTATCCATTTGTTTGTCTAACATATCAATATCTTCTTCAGTCTGCATTAAGATATTCTTTCGTACCCAATCGACAGAGTAATAGCGTCCAATCATTTCTCCACTTGATATAGTATCAAGCATTTCAATTCTGGATGTCATCATCTCAAGTTTCTTGAGTTCTGTAAAATATCCATCGTCTTCAAAGATAAAATTAATATTCTCTTTGTAGACGTTCCATTCACCCTTGTCAATAATCTGCTTTGCCAAGAGTTGCGTTCTCAATAGCGAATACAACAAATCGGAGAATCGTTTACGTAGTTTCGTTACGTATTTCGTAAACTTAATTTCATCCCTTGTTATCTCACCCGCTCTAGAGAAACTCCAGGTACTTTCTGTGTCCATCCTACTAGACGGAACGTGGAGTGCCTGATATACTTTCCTCTGAAAATATGCTACATCATCCATATCACCAAGATTTTGTCCACCTGGCAATGTTTCTACTTCAGTTCCTCTGCCACCCTCTTTACGTGGGAGCCAGAAGTCTTCCATCATAGACATTGTATCTTTCCCGTCTGCTACAGTACCCGTAGAAGCATCATAAACCATTTTATTCTTAAACTTGTTCATAATGTTTCGTAGATATTGTTCTGCTTTAGTCTTAGGCAGATTTCCAACGTCTATATAGAACACCCGTCTTTCAGGTGCTCTCGTAATTCTGTAAATAACCATTGAGTCTTCCAACATTCTCAATTGGTTAATTGGTTTCATTGCTTTATGAAGATAAGATAACGTAACTTCTTTTTCGCTATCATATAATCCAGAGTCAGCAGTCGCTACTGCCTCTAATGCAACTTTAAGGGTTTGAGTAACTCCTCTACTCTCTTTTGAATATAACCAATATTCATCAACCCCAGTAACAACTTCGATTCCATCGGAATCTTTTTCCTTTAGAACCTCTTTAATCTTCTTGATATTCTGGCCATCAATGTATCGTAATTCTTTGATGCCCTTTTTCAGATTATCGTTATCAAAAATGATATGATAATGAATTGCTCCATCTTCGTACCATCGTCTGAAAATATCAGGTCCTGCTTGATTAAACTCCAATTTCTTAGAGATAATCGTAAATTCTTCTGCAATCATATCCTTGATATTCTTAGGTACATCAACTGTATCTAATTTATCAAGATAAATGGTAACTGGGTCCTTATAGGGGTCCAGCACCACTGCTTCGTTAACTATATCATCAATCGCTGATTCGGCCTCAGGCTGTCTCGCTACTGCACGATATTTTCCAATTAACTCTTGCTGTGTTATAAACGCAGTGTCGAAATTGATAGAGAAGGCGTTTATGCCTCCTCCATCAATCACGGTAGAACCATCGTCTAAGTTTGGTGCGACAAAGGATTTTGTTCCTTTCTCCACCACGTTAGAGCCAATCTTTTTCTCTATCTTATAACCAAATAGTTCCATATCACTTTACTTTGTTAGTTAAGTTAGTATTATTATGTATATTTATACGCTTAAATAACAAATCGTTTACGCCAATACTGCTACATCATTAGCATCGATTCCACCATCATCCCAAGAAATACTGAAAGTAACAGTATATTCTTGAATTGTATCAACAGTTTCCCAAGAAAGTTCGACTGAACCGATTTCGCTAGGCCATCCATACACATTTGCTTTGTGTGTAGATGGTGAACCATCACGATTATACGGCTGAATCTCGATTTTCTTATGGGCTGTCGCTACGCCAGCGGTTGATGTCATTGAACTAAAGCCAGTAATAGCAGCCTGCCAATTCAACAAAGCGGTACGCATTACATAACCTTCGTCTTGGATAATAGTTGCTGTCCAATCCGCGAATGTTCTGTCACCAGGAACCTTAAGTTTCCGGTTCTGATAAGGTACCTCTACCATTCCAACAGTAGTTGCTGGAAGACTAGCGGCCTTAACAAACATATGTGAATCTATACCTGCAATATTTACCTCAAACAGATTAGGTCTTGCGTAGTCACCTGAATATTGGGAATTAAACGTGTTTACATTAAAATGTGCCATTTTTTATCTCCCTTTATACTTGACCAACGACTTCAGCAAAATCAACACCCGTTTTCGTTGCTACGAAATTAAGCGTGATAAAGTTGATAGACTTGGATGGTTTAAGAAAAATACTCGCAATAAACTGATTCGAGTCAATGACTTCAGGTGTGTTGTTTTCAGCATCACATTGAACGTAAAAATCATACATTCCCTGTCTCGCTTTGATTCCCTCAAGATATGGATTAACCATATTCAAGAAATTCTTACGAGTGAATTCGTTATTGAATTCAAACAAGAAGTATTTTGCGGATATTGATATTGCTTTCTCAAGAATAATGAATAGTCGCCTAACATTAATTCTATCAAATGCACTTGGTTTAGTCAACAGAGTTCTATCTCCCCAAAGCACTGTGCCTTGACCTGGGAAAGTTACAATCGGATTGATACCGTTAGGTAGCATATACAATTGGTCTCTGTGGGCTAGAGTCGGTTGATAAGCAAGTTTCACAACGCCTTTAATCTGACCGCGATTAAGACCACCTGGACTCCACCAAGCATCTCTTACGCTATCAGTATGAGCCATCAATCCTGCTATGTCACCACTGAATCCAATCCAGCGATAAGTATCAGAATAAACGTCATAAACGTATTTGTAGTTACCATCGAGAGTACCGTAAGATGAGGCACTGTTAAATGCAACATCAGTTCTCCAAGCGATTACATTGTTAACAGCGTTTGTGGCGCCACCAACATTTACAACCGTCTCTTTCGGAGGTGATATAATTGCGATACAATCTTTTCTGATTTCCGCAATAGTTTCGATGATGTATTTTGAAACAATAGAAACTTGTGCTGAATTCTCGTTAGAGATTCCACCGCCAATTGCTAAAGAAATATTAATTTCATCAGCATTTGCTAGTACATCCCAACCTTGCATATACTCGTTAGCACCAACCGTACCTGCGTCTACTTCTAGAACCCAAGTATTGCCAGCACCTTCACAAGTTGCTTGGTCATCACCAGAACCGTCATCACAATGAGCAGGAACTCCTGCCGATACTGCGATTCCGCCACTGAATGTTACAGACTGTGCGGCTGTGTTAGTCACGTTATCCGTGTTAACCCAGATAAGTTTAGAGCGAGGATTAATTACATCCATTGCCCAAATGTTTCCACCATCACTGTTTTTGTCGCCTTGTGCGAGTCCAACAAGATAGCGTTCTACAACTTCTTCGTCAACTACTACGACTACTGCCATTTCGTTGTTACCGGAATCGGGCTGAACATCGAATGCACCGGCATATTGCCAGTCACCCCAAGTTGCAGTTCCGTCGTGTGTTTCTACACTAATGCCGTTTCCGTAAGTTCCTGGATAGCGGGCATAAAATCCCTCTGTCAAGGTACCTGAATCCAACTGTGTTTCAAAATCTTCTGACCCTGTGATTTGAGTTACATTTCCAGAAGGCGCGGCATTCATCGCTCCTGAATCAACAACTCGAACTACTTGAAGGCTATTAGCATACTTCAAGAAAGCGGCAGAAGAAAGAAACGCTGGATATGTATCGTTGGTTGGCTGTCCAAAGACTGATACAAGGTCGGCTTCTGAGGTACATAAATACGGCTCAAATGCCGGACCCCAAGTAAAACGACCGACTGTACCACCCAAAGAGGTAGCAACCGCGGGGATAGACGTTGACAAGTCGATTTCTCTTGTCTGGACGCCTGGGCTTAATTGAAATCCCATCGTTTTTCTCCTATATTAAAATTATTTAACTATGGTTCACCCCAATCATTTCACCGTTATTGAGTTATCGTGCGATAATTCTGATGAGGTAATAAGGAAGAAAACACTCTCCTCCATCCATTACAACTATTTATAATTTTGTTGTTTTCCACTAACATCTTCTAATGCCTTCTCCACGGAAGCCATACTCATTTTGTGAAAATCTCTCATTACATTTCTATGTCTAACATTATTGGGACACCCACACTGAAAACTGTATATAGCGGAACATTTTACGCAATATCGACTCTTTAGTTTGTCTCGCATTGCTCTCCAATTGAAGTTATAAGGTTACTGTATCACTTTCAAAGTCCAAAATACCTGCATCAAATCCTACACTTTCTCCACACCCACAACTACTACTCGCATTAGGGTTAACCACTTGAAAAGACGAACCCATTACCTCTACTACGAAATCGATTGTGGCTCCTTTTATGTAATTTATACTCACATTATCTACTACGAATCTCTTGCCATCGGCCAAATCTAGAGTTCTGTCGTATTCTTCTGGAAGGTATTCTTTTTCCACTTTCCAATCATATTCAAAGCCAGAACATCCTCCGCCTTTGATACTGAAACGGACTGCTTCCGCCTCTTCTTTATTGCAAACGGACACTATCTGTGTCTTTGCCGAGTCAGTTAACTTAAACATTATCTTCCTTTCTAGTTATAGATTTGCCAGACTTCACCATCTTCTACTATATATTTATCTTCTCCCTCAATGCCATCTTCTATGAACCCAAAGGGAGTTAAGTCATCCTCTATCTCTTGAATCTGTCCATCATATAGTCTCGTTCTTAAATCTATGTCATTTAAATCTTTAAACATTGGTTGAGAGGAGAACCACGAGAACATTACTAGACTCATTACTAAGTCATCGGTACCACCCTCTTCGGCTGCCCAACTCTTTCCTCGAACAATAAATTGAGATATTTCTGATATTGTTTCTAAGTCATTAATGATTAGTTTGTTTGCCTCTACAAGGTCTTTGAAATTAGAACAACCAATCGCTTTGACACGCTTAGTCATTTTTATGCCTAATTTAGCGTGAACCCCTGATTCGTTTATTGTGTTCTCATATTCCAAATCATAATGGAGTATGTTACAAACTTCTCCACCTGGACCATTTGATTCAATCAGTACAGTTGCCTTATTGTATGCGGTCGCCACTCTATTGATAATGTTTGGAAAAAGAAGTGGTGATATTGAATTTGACCTATATTTAGCAACTAGTTTGAACGGAAGTTCTGTAATGTCAAGTACAGTAAAAGTAGAATAATCTTGCCCTCTGCCCTCTGCTACATCTACTGTTAAAAAATAATTATGTCCTTCAATTGTCTCCTCATAGACATCTAGATTGTCTTTACGTGAAATTGGAGTTTTAATGGCAAGTTCTGCGATTTTACCAGGAGTTACTAGCGTACCAGCAGACCCTAAAAATTCACACTCAAACTCTTGCCTAAATTGTTCTCGACTCGTGTTAGCAATCGTTTCCTCTCTCCACTTATCATCTCGTCCCGGAACATCCCACCAATTGATTTCAAAGGCGTGATAGTTGGAACGCTTCTCAACGGCATCAATCCACATCTTATAGAAATGATTCATACCCAGAGGAGTAGAAACAATAATTACCTTAGATGTTTGACCAGATGATATGGTAGGGTAAACGGAATTAAAAAACTCTTCTGCTATTCCTTGCTGAATGAATGCGAATTCGTCTAGAAAAATCAGGTTGAAAGAATAGCCACGGATAGCACTTGAACTTGTGGAACCTGCGAGAATGCGGGAACCATTTTCTAAGGCCATAGACCCTTTGTTCCATTCAGACACTCCTTGTTGTAAGAACATAGGCAGTTTTTCATACGCCATTTGGAGTCGACCTAATAATTCTCTCGCGGTCGCACCCTTATTGGCTAGAATCGCTACATTCTTTTGGTCAGTGAATAATACATAATGAAGCATATATGCCAGACTTGTCTGTGATTTGCCAGACTGTCGTGGGCATTTTACGATACAGAATCGATTGTCAACCAGACCCTTTATTAGTTCTTCTTGGAAGGGCCATAATTCAAACTTCATCAATCCCTTATCTACATTAACTATAGTCATATAGTTCTTTATGAAGTAGATAGGGTCATCCCTACATTTGACATACTCCTTTATCTCCTCGGCAGAATAATTCTGCGGGACATTAACTCTCTTAAGGAGGGGATTGCCTAAATATGTAGTAATGCTCATAATATAATTAACACCTCGGAATACTTATCAAATTAATCCGAGCCTTTTGTTAGTTGTTTCATTAGTAATTTTATTTGGTCTTCCAGAGTGTCTAGTTTACCAGACATCTTCAGAACTAAAGTATTAATTTCTGCATCTTCTTCGTTACGTTTTTCTATCTTTTCTAGTCGCCCTTCCGTCTTGGTTTCGTAATCTTCTAACCAAGTCTTTTGTGCCTTTAAGGTTTTCTCGATACTTTCGACTCTTTCTAAATCCATCTCGATATATGTTGATATACGTGAGGTTTCCCTGACCATATCCATCATCACGGTAATACCATAGACAACGGCAACAAATATAATGATACTACCGATGTTTTGGATTATATGGTCTCTACTCATTTTACTTAATCTCCTATTTGTCTGTACTGGTCATTTTGTTCCATAACTCGTATAAGACCCTTACTTTTTCTTGTAATACTTCTATAGATGAGTGCATTTTTGCTAATACTATTACCAATGTTATGAATCCTAAAAACACAGGCCACATTTGTACAACATCTTGTAGACTGCCCATTATTCACGTTCTCCTCTTAGTTAAGTATCAATAGTCTTTCCTTTCAACATCTCCTGCAATTCAGCGGTACTGCCTACGTAAAGATTATTGACGTTAGTTTTAGGAGCATCTCCGTCTTTCATTAATTTCAATTCTTTTTGCATCTTTAACAACTCCATTGTTGTGTCAGATACATTTTTTATTAAACCACTCGCCACTTCATATGCTCTCGGATGTTCCATCTCTTTTGCTAGTTCAAGAATGCCTTCTAGAGCATCGTTACCACGTTCTATGAGATTATAAAGATTATCCCTAGCGTAAGAATAATCTTCTCCCAGGTCGCCATCCACGGGGTCAGATTTAACTGCCGCCCTTGGTGCTAGACCTCTTTCTCTACGTACTGCAACTATCCGTTTAGCATCAATAGGAGCATCGTCAGGATGCTCCTCTCCTAATATGTTTTCTGCTACTTCTAGTTCAGCATCTAATTTTTCTTTAATAGTCTTTTTATTTGCTACCATAATATATCCTTCAATCTTTCTATCAAAATTTCATTTTGTCTAGAATAGTTCCTTCTATTTTACTCATCAATCTTACTCCAGAGTATCCACAAATAAATGCGATTGCTAATGCAACTTCTACTCCAAATCCAAAATGCGAACTAAGTGCCGGGATGAAAAACTCCGCGGCTATCCACCCTATCACTGCACTTAATAATAAATCTCTTACAGGAGTCTTTCTACGCATCGCCGCGTTACAAATTCCCCCTGCGCCTGAAGCCCCAATACAACACGCTTTGGCTCCAAACATCGTTACTAATTCTGCTATCATTCCTTTAATACCCCTCCCTGGGCAGTTTTAAGATAAGAAACAATAATATATACTTCAATCCTTTTTCTTTCTATTTAAAATAATTGTCTTTTTACGTATCACGATTTATAGGCCAACTAAGTTCCGTAACCGTGTCCACATCGCTATCATCGTCAGGATTATCAGGATGTCCTCCAGTGACTTTAATCGTCCAGTTGTCTTCTGCACCCGCAGAGAATGGGTCAACTTCTAAGTTGATTTGTTCATCTGGATAGAAAGGACCAGGTTGACCAGAATCGATAATATAATTGGTAACAACCTTCTTGATAAGTCCTTGCTCTCGTATCGGCGGGTAAATCCAGCCCCTAACGAGAAAATTTAAAGTCCAATTGACTATTCGTTGCTCTGCAAAATCTCCTTCATATTCATCTGACATTTCAACCGCTGTTAATTCAATTGGGATATCCCTACGCATATCTAATTCAGGAACCTCTTCAATTACAACATTAAAATCTGGTGCAAAATAAGGTAATATTTGTTCGATGATTTGAAGTCCATCATCCATCAAGTCCGTATAAACATCAAGAGAAAAATTGAAATTGTATGGAATCGGAGAATATAAAGCATACGCTTTGTCGTTGTTGGTGTGATTAAATCTATACTCGGTCATTTGATTCGCGGACCGAGTTAAATCTATTTCCATTCCAGTAAAAACAAATCCCATACGAGGAACTTGTCTATTCTTCTTACTGTCTTGGATTAATCGTGCTAGATACTTTTTACGAGATTCATAGGCTAATGGTACTTTAATATCTTTGAGTACCGTGCCATCTGCCTCTTTATGCTCCACGTGAATGTTATTAAACACGGACCCAAACGCAATAATTAATTTTCTTGTAGTTCCGTGATAAAAAGTTGTTCCAAACATTGTTTATGTACTCCCAAATGGGTTCATCTCTGATAAGTCTAGAATATCGTCATCCAAACTATCCCAATCAGGTGTTGCTAATTCGTTATCCACTGCCGTTTGTATATCTGTCTCTAATGCGGTTATCTCTGCATCTACAACATCAATATCTTCACCACCATATTCCCAAGGTTTAAGTGTTAATGTCCAAACGTGTTGTGGTCCTTCTGGTGTTGGATAGAATGAACTGTCATTCCCAACAAATGTTACTTCAAATAACGCCTCGGCATCATTGAAATATAATAAATCTCCTGCAATTGGCGTATCATCATCTGTGGCTACTGTTTGTTCTGCAAAGGATTTCTTCGTAAAAGAAACCTTCATTTCGTCAGTTACAGACACTCCGAACTTAGAGTAGAAATCTCCGACATCTCCATACTCTTGATAATCATCAATTAGTATATTAAATGTCCATACAGTATCAAAGAACGAAGAGGGGTCCTCTCCGAACACTGGGTCTAGTGCAGTCCCGTATTTTCGTGGAAGATACTTCGCCTGAAATCCTACTACGGCGATTACTTCTTCTACGATATCTTTAACCATTGGGGATTTTGACATTTGGTCGAACATACCCACAACATTACCCCACTATAAAGTTAACCGGAAGTTCGTAATTAAGGGAAAATTCTTCTTCGAGTTTGTCAATCTCTTCTTTCGCTTCATCCCAAACTTGTTGGCCGTTGATAGTAATCCCACCTGGAAGTGGCATTCCATCAAACTGTTTCATATTAGCACCCCATTGCTGTTTAATTTGTGCAGTGGCATACTTCTTCACCCACTCATCATTAAATACGTCTAGAGCATAAGATGTAGCCTCGTCAGGTCGAACGGCTTGCCACGCTCGTAAGAGCATAGAAGCACCGATTGTCCAAGTTGCTCCAGCGGCTTCACAATCTACTTGAGTTATCTCCGCTTCGTCTGAACAAATTGGGCCAACTATCTTGCCAGAATGACTGTATAATCTATTGTTCGCTTTATTAAAAGTGAATGTTCTATCTAGATTGAAATAACTATTGACCATTTCAAGGTGTTCCATTGTTATTTCAAAATAAGCCATATTGACTTTATTCATATCGAACATTTCGTCTGCCATTATTCTATAGCGAACATCGGACATTGCCTCGGAAGAATATCTTCCTGGCTCGTAAATTCTTGTCACTGCTACGACATCATCGTGCAGTGTTATATATCCGTTTGCTTGGTCTGCCTGCGTAAACTCATAAGTGATAAATTTCTCCTCAGCGCCATCGAAATGTCGCTCAACGAATAGTTGGAGAGCATCATCAATCCTGTCATATGCTTGAGTATCGTCTACTTGGATTTCTATCTTTGGAGCACCAAGTTTCCGATAAGCATAATCTCTTAAATTGTCTACCGATTGTAATTTAGCCATTATTTAACCTCTATATTCTTATTTATGTCTTTTGCTTCGCATACTATTTTCCTATACTGCTTTAATAAACCCCACTTAAATCGCAATATTGTGTAAATAAACAACAACATCGAGAGCGACATTCCGATATTAGTTACGACCAGTTGTATATGTACGTCAGTGGAAATGACTGAAATGCCAGTTATATTTACTATCGAGACTATGGCTCCAGTTAATATGGAAGAGCGTGCCCAACAAGAATAAAATCTCCTGTGTTTAAGAGTAAAAATGAACGATGTTATTGCCAATGTAGCAACAACTATACTTAGGAATTTGTCTACGCCGAATAGTAATTCTATACCCATAATGTTAACTTCCTGTTTTAATCCAATAGATTACTAGTCCGACCGCGGCAGATAGCACCAGCCAAAAGAATCTTTCTCCATTCCCAATCTGAATTTTATTACCAGATATAGCGGTATCCTGCTCGTGGCCCATTTCGATGAGTTTGTCCAGTTTTGTTTCCACCCTATCTACAGAATTATAGATAGTTTTCATTTGCTCTTCCAATCTGGTTATACGTTCTTTCATCGTGCCAAGGTCATCCCGCATCCGTTCTAATGTGTCGTCTGACATAGTTATCCTGTCTTATATATAAATGTGTACCGTGAGATAAATATTGTTATCTATAGAGTATTTATATAATTAATGTGATTGGGAGTAATTTAGATGAATAAGCGGATATATGTAATTGGTGATGTGATGCTAGATAAGTATTGGAATGGGGAGTCCACTCGACTATCTCCAGAGTCGCCTGTACCCGTTGTAGATGATATTAAAGTCATCAATCGTCTAGGTGGTGCTGGTAACGTCTGTCAGAATCTAAGAGTGTTTACCGATGATGTGATGCTTTTCTCTGTAATAGGTAGAGATAGAGAAGGTGCAGAAATTGCCCAAGAACTAGCAAACAGCGATATTATTAACGACCTCACTTTAGGCGAAAATTCAAAAACAATCACCAAAACACGGGTTATCTCGAATGACCAACAACTGTGTCGCATAGATAGTGGGTCGCTTAATGACGCTCCTCCACGTCTTGGTGACACTCCTGATGCTATAATCGTAAGTGATTATGGTAAGGGTACTATAACACCAGAAGTAATCAGAGACATTATTGACAACCACGACTGTAATATATTTGTCGACCCTAAGGGGAATGATTGGGAAAAATATGCTGGTGTTTTCTGTGTAACTCCTAACTTAAAAGAATTTGAAGAAGCACACGGACCATTTTCGTTTGAAAAAGCCCGTGATGTTTTAGAGGAATATAATCTCCAAGGAATTTTAGTCACACTAGGTGCAAATGGAATGCAATGGATAGGACGTGACGGAAAGTCAATTATACGTCCTGGTATCGCCCAGGAAGTACGAGATGTAACAGGCGCAGGAGATACAGTTATTGCAACATTCGCCCTATTTAGTGATATCGATATTAAGACTGCAATGGACTATGCAAATAGGGCCGCAGGAAATGTAGTAGCAAAACTAGGAACTGCCGTGCCAGATAAAGAGGCAGTGGTTGAAACCGTTGTGTTCACAAACGGCTGTTTTGACCTTATTCATTCTGGTCATATTCATCTACTACAAAAGGCATCCTATATGGGAGACCGATTAATTGTCGGGATAAATAGTGATGCTTCTATGAAACGTATTAAGAGGGAGCCAGTTAATGACCAATACGAGCGAAAGGAAATATTAGAATCCATAGCAGGAGTCGACCACGTCATTATATTTGATGATGACACACCATACGAATTGATAAAATCATTACAACCTGACATAATCGTTAAAGGTGGTGATTATATTAAGGGAAATGTAGTTGGGGCTGACCTGGCTGAAGTCAGAATTATCAGCATCCTTGAAGGAAAAAGCACGAGTAAAACAATAGAGAGAGCAAAAAATGTCTTATAAACCTAATAAAATACAGAAAGGGTGGGGTCACGAACTCATACTAGAGTCGAATGATACCTACTGTATGAAAGAATTACATTTTTATGAGAAGGGACACAAGTCTAGTATGCACTTCCACAAGAATAAAACCGAGACGTGGTTACTTGTCGAAGGTGCTGTAATTGTAGAGATTATGGATATGAGTGATGCTACGAGTAGGTTCGTCACTATAGAGAAGGGTGGTGTACTCCACCTTGAACCTATGACACCACACCAAGTAGTTTCAATAGAGCCTAATACAGTTATCCTCGAGGCATCTTCAAAAGATACTCCCGAGGATAATTATAGAATTAGACCTGGCGATTCACAAAAGAAGGGATATAAAGAAGGTTATAATTTACCTTAACTTGTTGGAATTCCAAAGCAGGCATTAGTCATATCTGCTTTTGTATAAGTTTGATAGCCTTTTGCTATATCCTCAGGCATTGGGATGAATTTGATTTGGTCCTCGTTATCAACAACTTCAAGGGCAAGGTCATAGAAAGACTTTGCCTCTCCCATTCCTAGATTATAAACACCAGTCTTGCCTTGAGTCATTGCATTTATTGTAGTCTTAATTGCCTCATCAACGTGAATGAAATCCCTATAGTAGTCTTTAGAACCCTCAAATAGTTGAACAAATCCACTTCTATTATATTGTTCTCTCATCCAACATAGTGGTGATTTCTGGCTTTTGTGTTGTTCGTGTTCACCATCGGACATAACATTAAAGTATCTTAATCCGATAATATACTCTTTTGGATTCGCGGCAAATTTACGGGCATACTTATCTGCTTGAAGTTTGCTTAACGCATAATAACTTTGTGGTGTATAGTCATCTGATTTGTCATTAAAGTTTCCCCATTCCTTAGTTTGCTCACCGTACACTGAGGCACTTGAAGCATAAACTAATGGGACTCTGGCACTGGCACAAATCTCCATAATATTACAAGTATACTGATAGTTATTTTTCATCAGATATTTGCCATCGGTGCAGGTTGTTGAACTTTCAGCACCTAAATGATAGACCTCGTTCACTAAATTAGCGGAACAGGCCGCATCAAGAACACTAATAAAATCATCCTTGTCAGTATAGTCTAAGAATTCTAGACAATTGATGTTCTGTATTTTGTTCGGGTCTGATAAATCATCCACTACTAAAATTCGTCTTTGGCCTCGACTATTCAACTCTTTAATCAAGTGAGTGCCTAAGAATCCTGCTCCTCCTGTGACGACCGTAAATTTTTCGGGGTCTCTAACCCGTGAAACTGGAATCTTGTCAGCGAGTTGCGTTTTAAGTTGGTCCTCAGTCTTGTGACCGGTGCCTCTAACAGTATTATGAAAAGGCGATGAAGGGTCTGTTTTAGGTTTTTTAGGTACGAGTGGGTCATTATTTCGGGGCATTTTCTTTCTCCTTGTTTTTCACTTCAATAATGAGATTCTTTTCAGGAATATATAGGTATTCTATATCACTATGTTGAAGTGTTCGTATAGCATCATCAATCGTTTCAACTAAGGGTTCTCCTCCTAGATTGAAAGACGTATTAAATATAATAGGAACTCCTGTTTGCTCATAAAAGTTTTTAATGATTTCATAATAAACTGGATTTTGATGTTCCTTAACCGTTTGAATTCTGCAAGTGCCATCTATATGAATAATAGCAGGAATTTGTTTTGCATATTTTTCATCCGAACAATACATTGCATACATCATATGAGGAGATTCTTCCAATCCTCTCATATCAAACCATTCGTGTGCGTGTTCGTGAAGAATAGACCCAGCGAACGGACGGAAATATTCTCTGTGTTTAACGGAGTTCACATAGTCTTTCCCGTCAAGCGTCCGAGGGTCATATAGGATAGAACGATTGCCCAAAGCCCTTGGACCGTTCTCGCACTTATCTTGGAACAACGTAACGATGTTCCCCTTCAAAATTAAATTAACTGCATCTTCTGTTTGTTGATTTTCAAATACACCACTAGCACCTCGTGCCTTAGCAATTTCAACAATCTCTTCTGTAGACTTCATTACAGATGGTCCTAAGAATAGGGATTCTGCAAATGGTCTTACTTTATCATCTTTTGTGAGTGAATGGTGACATAGAAGTGCGGCCCCCATTGCGGTGCCTGCATCATTTGAAATTGGCTCAACGTATAGATTAATATCTTCATCCTTTAATTGACCAAGATACCAATAATTAGCGACACAATTAAGTCCATAACCACCAGAAAGAACAACATTCTTTTTGCCACTCATCATAACTGCTTTTCGTATTAAATCAAGAACCATTTGTTGTGATTCAGTCTGAACGGCATATGCCATATCTCTACGATTCTGTAACTTCGTAAGGTCACCACCAGCATCTTCTTCCGATGTGGTTAATTCTTTATAACGCCCTTGATTGACTAATGCGCCATTAGGATAGGTAGGAATAATCAAATTTCTATCTGTAGTTTTCCAATCACCACCTCCACCATCACTATAGATGTCTGGGAACTTATCGTTAGGTTTACCATATGGAAATAATCCCATAGTCTTACCTGCTTCGATTGGATTCCAACCACAATACTGTGTTACGGCTTCGTATGCTTTTACGATACCAGCCGAATCATCAAGTACCAATTCGTGGGTTCCTTCTTCTGCTTCTCTGTCTGAGGGTATTGTCGTTTTAATACCCATCCAAGGTCCTCTTCCGCCTTGATGTTTATAAAGAGTTTTGAATTCATCTGGATATTCACAATCAAATATAGATTCTAACTCCCAAGTCATTTCTGCATCTTGTTTATTACCATCACCAATATTCATAGGAATAAAAGTTCCTGCTCCATCCACTATCACGGCCACGGCAGACTCAAATCCTGACCGATAAAATGCGGTCGAGGCGTGGAGTTTGTGGTGCCACTTGTGCATATCTAACACTTGGTCATCGGTGTCAATTAAGCGTAATTTTCGGGCAAGACCAGTATATACATCGCCGCCGCTAAAATCAACACGGCTATCATCTGGTTGGGTGTGTGCTATGACTAGATAATCTAACTTATCTGTGTATTCAAGGATTTTAACCATAGAAGCATATGGTCCACCATCGTACTTCTTTCTAGTTAATCTTTCTTCTTCGATACTGAAAACAATTTCACCATCTTTCAATAAACAAACACCACTATTATGTCCTCTGGCAATACCAGCAATCCACTGACTCATTATCTACTCCTCATTATCTAATAGGTTCTTCTCAACAAAATCATATTTAGGCAATGCCTTTGGTTTTTCTGTTTTCGGTTCTACTTGTTCAATGTCATTAGGATTACAACAACCAGAATCTGCCTGGGTTGGAGTAAACTGTCCACTGAAAGGTTTCGAGGCTCCTAAAAAGGAACAACAAGAATCAATTATTCTTTGCTCATCTGCATCTTCGAGCATCATTACTCCATCATTCTGTCTATCTTTCTCATCATCCATAGAGATTCTAATAGGAGAATAGTTTCTTCCCTTCTCTTTACCTATATCTATAACGTCAAAAGAATCGTCACCTTCATATGTGATATTAATAGGTACAGTAGAGCCAACAACAACCGTTGCTGTTTTGCCAACTGCTTTAGCCATATGCTGTCCTACAGAATCACAACCTAAGAAGTGGTCACACGAATTAATCATAGAGGCCCACAATCTCAAATTGGCTTCTCTTGGAACTGCAACTGGGTGATTTTTGTTTTCGGGAATAGGGAATGGTATCTCTGTCATTACAACAACTGCATATTTTTCACGGAGACCATTAATGATGTTGACAATATTTGCCACTTCAAAGGAACGTGAAGTACCATCAATAAGATAGTCGCCCATCTTAGTAACAGACCGTCCAAATGGTTGAATAATTACGACTTTCTCTTTGTTTAAGCCAGCCCTAATTTCTTGTATCGTCTGATAACCAGTAATAGTTTCCATCTTATTCAGATTGATAACAGGACTGGATACTTCTCGTGCAGTTTCAAGACCATTGATTTCGATATCAAATGCTTGAGCAAGAGAACATTTTTGGTTAAAGTATTCGTTGATTCGATATGGCTCTGGCGTAACGATATCCTTATCTCGGATATGTTGTTCAAAGAGACCTTTGTGCCATACTTCGTATGCGTGGGATTGGAGGACTGGGTGTCCTCGATAAAAATCCATACCCGCTTCACAAACTATTATGAAATCAGAATCGCCAGATTCTTCAGCGTATCTTTCAAAGGCAGGGATAGACGATAGTACCCTTCCAGCACCACCGTTAATAAAGAACGCTTTAGAGCGTTTTTGGGACTTCTTGGTCGACATTTCTCACCTCACTGGGTTAATAATCTAAAATTGTAACAATTATAACATAATCAATACATCTTGTCAAGTATTTATATGCAATAAAAAAGGACTTATTCTGGTGAACAAGTCCTCTTTTGTGTTTAAAACTGTTTAAATATTGCTTGTTCTTTAATCGTCAGAAGCAATTCCAGGTGGTAGTTGACTTTGCCAATCAGTGCGTCCGCCCTGGTCTGCAATTTTAACAACTCCCTCTCCAGCATCTGCATTAGCATCTGCGAGGGCCGCTTCTGCTACTTCTGAACTTGCATTCACTTCGTCAGGTGCTTGAGGTAATGTAATTAGATACGTTGGAGTACCTTCTGGATAATCTGCTGGCAAATCACGCAATGCTTGACGATAATCAGTCCATTCCTTTTTGACTGCCTCAGGCATATCATCTGCTACATTCTGGTCAGATGTGGTTAGAAGAGAATTTCTTGACGCCCGTATGTCATCCATAGTAGGCTCATCATCTTCAGGCTTTGCGAATGTAGGCGCCTTCCAGGCAGCCCCATCCCAACCAGTTACAAATGATTGAATATCATACACTTCAGAAGGATGAGTAGGGTCCGCTACAGTAGGATTCAACCTATCTGCTGGTCCAACTTCAACTTCAAAGTGTGCAGGAGGCTCAAAGCCACCCCATAGTATTCCGCAGTGCATCGGATTTACATTACAGTCAATTTCGACCGCAATAAAGTCTGCCGCTAGTGGACGACCATCTTCTTTCTCTTTGTTATAAGCATTGACTACAACTCCATTCTGAACGTGAGCAACAACTGTTTCTGGACCAGTATACGTCTGTGTAGACGTTTTTCCTAGTGCAGTAGTAGAAGTCTGCCACTTATCGGGAATGTCGTAAGTAATCTCTTTAGTAATATTTGCCATAATTTTTTAATCCCCTAAATTTTATTTCCAATAAGTAACTTTAACAAGGCCGCCAGCACCCCATCCACCCCAACAACAACTAGAGTGAGCATATGGTGTTCCACCGCCCCCAGATGGGAACAATGAGTGGTGTACACAACAACCTACGTTTGCACGACATCCATCCATTCCTGTCATTGAGGATACTGCAAATGGTCCACTTCCTGGTCCTGCGATTGAATATTTGTCATTCCAACAATATTGTGATTCGTGTAGTGTTCCAGAAATTCCTTGAATCTGATGGTCAAAGTTTCCACAAGCACAAGCGGGCTGTGAATTACAGTTACCGTTTTGAGCGGGATGAAAACAAGAGTAACACCAAGTTGAACATCTATTCCAACCTGAAGTTCCACCGTTTGCACAATAACCACTTAATCCAGGGCCGTTTGCGTATGAAGGACATCCACACCAGCCACAAGCGTTTATGGCTGTGCAACAAGTACAACAACTACAAGGAGTTGTTCCGCCTGAACAAAAATCGTAAACTGAACTGCCTGGTGTAAAATGTGTGTCTGCGTATAGCATCTTTGAAGCATATGCTCCAGTTCCGCCACCACGACCAATCATACAACATTGAGATGGTCCACCTGAACCGCCTCCGCCTTGAAGTTCTATTTTGACTACCTTAGTTTCATCAGGAACTGTCCATTGTAAATGACAACCGCCATTTGAAACACTATCGTGAGATGTGTGCATAATGAACGGCAATTCGTACATATCAGTACCGCCCGCTCCTGCGGCCGCTTCTTCAATGACTGTAATTCCGTCAGCAACGGCAGTCTGTAATATAGGTAATTGTACTGCTTGTACTTCGCATATGTCATTAAGACCTTCGTAAACGTGATTCGCCATCAACTCTAACGCTTGGTTAGTGTCTTTAGCCATTTGATTCATTTTACCAAGTGTTAAAATATCCATTATTTCTTCTCCAAAATTTGAGTTGATGGGAAAGAAGAAGGAACGAACATTTCATCGACATCCGCAAGGTTAGCGGGTAAGTCTCTTAGTTTAACTCTTAGGGCACCAACAGATGTTTTCAGTGCTTCTGGCACATCATCACCCATCATACCATCAGTGTTCATAAGAATCTCGTTTCGTAGCGTCCTGATTTCATCCCAGTCAGTTTCGCCAACAATGTCAGCATTAGTGTTTTTCACTAATTTCCAAGCACCATCTTCATAAGTTGTTCTATTGGAATCATATAACTCATCTGGATGAATAGGATAAGCCCAAGTAAATTCGTTGTAACCGTCGGGAGTAGGTATAGACTTCATAACTCTATCGTCACCAGGTACGTCAACGTCTAAATGATTATTATGATAATCAGAAAGAACTTCACATACAAGAGCATCTACCGAGCAGTCGATAACGACATTATCACAATTTGCTCTGTCTGGTCGCCCATCATATGCTTCCCATTCACGTAGAGTTATCTCTACTAGTTTAGTTTCCTTATCAACAAGAGCAACCAACCTGGCTGGTCCGTTGTAATTTTCTGTTATACTTTCAACACTGGCGCCATCTAGATATTTGTCCGTAGGACAATTATAGGTGTAGTCAATGTTTACAGTTTCTTGCCAAGTTTCACTCATTCTTTAATCTCCTTTATGCGTATGTTATTTTGATTAATCCCGAATGCCCAGGAGAACCAACACATCCGCCACAAAGTGCGTTACCGCAATATGACTTCTGCATATTCATTCCGCCGCCAGCGAATCGATATATCTGACACGATGTTTCACATCCGCACCAAGACATAGAATCTTCAATGTATTGATGAATTGAGTTAGATAATCCGTGTGAGTCACCAGTTCTTGTATATCTAGAACCACAATCACAATTGTGTCTATCTTTATACCACTCGTTTCCTTTAGCGCCGTGTGTTTCGTCTACATTGCCACCTTCAATCATTCCCAAACAACCTGAATGCTCTTGAAAACAGTGTGACATAGAACAACGACAAGAACAATAAATATTGTATCCGCCTCGTCCACCGGCCGCACAGAAATTAGAAAGTCCATTTCCTGTTACGTATGATGCACAACCTCGAGGAGCGTCACAACAAGCAGTCCAACAACCGCCTCCAGAGTTAGCATTACCTCCGTCACCCATACATATTGTGTAAACATCGCCGTTTGAGAAATCACTATTCTCTGCACATATAGTTTTTTTGCTGTAGAATCCGCCTTGAGAGGCACAAGATGCTATATCGCACCAACAACCTTGACAACAGTGTCCTGCTCCTGCACCACCGCCACCCCAGGCTTCAAATGTAATCGTTTTTGTTCCGTCTGGCACTGTCCAACTATCTGAACAACCTGTAAAACAGTGACAGCCCTTTGCATTTTCATTGAAGAAAATTTCACTAAAGACCCCACTACCCCCGCCTCCAGCGGCTGCGATTTCGTCTAAGGCAGCCTGGGCCGCTGTATTCAGTGCCCCTATGTTGCCTGCTTGAAAATCACATACGTCTTTGAGTGCAGAGTATGTTGAGTTGGCCAGATATTCCAACGTGACGTTGACATCTTTTGCCATTTGGTTCATCTTGCCAAGTGTTAAAATATCCATTGTTTTTTATTCTCCAATATCATTTAATCTATTTATATCTATTTATATAACTTTTCTAGCCTATACATCCCAAACATCTTTAAGGGTAATGATTCCTCGCATATTCTCGAGGCTACCATCATATCTACTAGAAGTATATAGTAATGACGCAGGAGTTCCCAAATGCCAAGACTGTAATTTGAAGTCCCAAGAGTCGTTCAAAGTATGTCCATTTGGATTCTCGAATTGAATCATTATACCATTTTTAAAGTTAGTACCCGCGGCGTTATTAGCAGAGAAAGGAGATGCGTTATCATTTCCTTCTGGGCCATATAGTGCCAAGTTAGTATTAACATTATTGATTGATGCTCCAGTATGAAGCACTGGTCCACCAACTAAAACGACAGGCGTTTTGTATGCTGTACCAGGATTAGTGATTACTATATCTGAAATGTTACCCGCAACTCCTAGAGTAGCAGTACCTTCAGCACCGTAACCAGTTGGCTCTGCGTGAGCATCGACAACTATAACCCTTTGATATCCGTCTACATAGTCTTGCCAATCTTCTACGATAGTGGCTGCGCCAATACCATTGTTTAGCCCGACTGTTCCAACGAATCCAGTACCAACTGACTTATGTGTAGTTCCGATAAGTCCACCGGCATCATCAATTACAATCTTAGGCTCATCATAGTTTGAGCCTCTTGCAGAAAAGTTAATACTTGTGATGACGTTATTAAGGTCAGACTCAAGTGAAGCACCTGCTCCAGTTCCTTCTGGGTCATTGATTATGAAAGCGATATCACTGTATCCGCTTCCGCCTGAATCAACTGATACACCTGAAATTTCACCGATAGTTATTTCGGCAGTCCAGGAGCCTGCATTGTTTCCACAATCAGTTGAATTAGTATAAGTAGGGTCAGAACAAAATCCAGCGACATATTCAGTCGTTAGAATTGCTTTGAGTCTTGCACCAGAACCATAATTTGTTACGCCTGTAGCAACTCCGTATTCATCGTACTGTGCCATTCCAGTATTATCTACTGCAATGATTTGTGTTCTTGGTGAATAACCAGTACCACGAGCGATAACATTTACATTTGCAATTGAACGGTCAGTAGTTACGGTAGCATATGCTCCTTCACCAGGACCAGATACATCTGTAATTCTTACAGTATCACTTGAGACATAACCTTGTCCAGGTCTGTCTACAGCAATGTTAGTAACATTTCCACTTGAGTTAACAGTAGCAAGTCCTCTTACACCGCCTCCAGTTGAAGTAACCATATCAACGTATACACTATTATCACGTACCCAAAGAGTAGCGGTTGTGCCTGCGTTGTTGTCATCAAAGATATCGTACTTGTCTGTAATTTCAGTTGCTTTAGTAATAACATAAGTGAATGTTGCGTTCTGAGGAATATCGCCTGAAGCGAACATTCCACCCGTATGGGTAACAGTATGAGGTTGAATATCTAAGTTAGTAAACTCAAGCGTATCTCCAACATTTGCAGATATGATTGATGGGTTATATGCGTTGTTCTGAATATCGATAGCAACTGTTTTTGCAGTTGTATCGGTATATCCAGTTCCCTGCGTTGCAACCGAGAACGATGCAATTCCACCGTTTACGATTTCCATTGACATTGCTCCAACAACTGATGGAGAACCACCTACAATAGTTACTGCATCTGAGGAAACATAATCGGCTCCGCCATCTGTAATCATAATATAGTCGAGTGAGTCATTTTCTTTAAGATAAACATCGCCAGTAGCAAGTCCACCGGTTGAAGTTGTTATTGTAAGAACAAGCGTTGGATTAACTGTGTGAGTAGTAACAGCCAACGGATGCGTATGAGCACCTGAAGTACCAGAGAAAACAAACGACTGATTAAACTCGTTCCATTCTACTATTTGGTCGTGAGTGTGTCCAGCATCTACGGTTGTCGTAGTAACTGGAGTACCCGATTTAATTAGATTAACTTCTGTTTGTGTTAAATGAACTGTATGCGTATGGCCATCTCCGCCAGGAACATCTGCTACATCAACTTCCCAGTATCCAGTATAACCAGCACCAGGTGATTGAACGATAACTGCATTAACCATTCCATCTTTAAGCGTATGAGAAGCAGTTGCCTTAGTTTCAGTAGAACCCGTTACATCTACAGCACCTAAATCAAAGGCTCTTGCTGTAGTATTGTAGGAATACTTAGTACCCGAGGCAGTGATTGCAACATCTGAAACGCCATCATCATAAACAGCGTTAAGTATAGCACCAGTACCTGTTTTACCATTTGCATCAATTGTATATGCGTAAGAATCAATAAATCCAGAGTCATCATTAATAAAGACTTTATAAATCAGTCCGTCAGATAACGCGGCATCATAAGATTCTCCAGCAATATTATATTCATATGAGCGAGAGAAATCATCTAGTAATGCTACCGTAGAATCTTTATATTCTTCGCATTTAATAGGCGTATCGTATGCTCCGCCAGATGAATCGATATCACTTGCGTGAAAAGTTGCTGGTACACCCCAACCAGTTACTGCGGATGTTGCATCGTGACAATAACTTGAATTAGGTTTAAATAGAATTGTGTCGTAGTCTTGTGCATATTGACCATCAACACCACCGTTATAAATTGTAGTGCCGTCTAGTTCAGTAATATGAATATAATCACCTGCATCAATCCCGCCGAACATAATCGCGGCATCTACTCCACGTCTTAATATAAGTTCTGGGTTGTCTGTGTCAGGAACTGAAGTATTATTCAAAATAGTTAGTTCGACAGCAGGGTCTCCATTTACTTCGTGACCTGTACCTCTGAATGAGTGTACTCCACCGCCAGAAGTATTTTTAAACATATCATATGCTTTAATTTTTGCTACTGAAGTTGAACCAGTAGACTCTTCATTTTCTAGTTTCAAATGATGTACGAAAGGTCTTGGCTCTCCAACAATTGTCATCATCTCACCAAAGGATTTAATTGCTCCAGTGATGCTATCATAGTTAATGTGGTGAGTAGTGTTAGAGCCTTCTTCAGCGAAAGTAATATTGCCGTCTGCATTGTAGAGATAATCAGTAAATCCGATTTCTCTGGTCATTGTTACATCGGCAAGTAACTCGTTTGTTTGATGAATTGAATAACCAATTTCGCCTGCGCCTGAAGTATATTGAGCAAGGTTTGCCAACATATCTGCTAGGGCTTGTGCGATTAGGGCGTCTTGCGTTACAACGTGTGCTGTATAATCTGCCGTTAACTGAGACATTTGACCCGTGACATTGGTCTCTAGTGAATTAGCGTGATTAGACAGGACGTCTCCTGCATCGTTGGCCCAAGGAACGAATATGCCATTTACGAAACCTTGAACTTCATCGTTCATATAGGTTTCCACAGCGTTCATTGCCGTATTAGTACGGACAACGACTTCGTTTTTGAAGGTATTCTGTTGATTTTCTAAAGGAGCAGAAATATTGTTATTTAACCAGGTTTTCATACTGGATGCCATAGCATTCAGTTTAGTCGGTATCATAACCGCTGGTGTATTTGTATATATTTCTACTTCTTCGGTAAACGCCGAAACATCGATACTATCAAATGTAATATCTGGTATGTCATTGAACGGGTCAACCGCAGTAGTTATGCTTGATAGTGTTACGGACATTTTATTTTATCTCCAAAAATTGTATTCTTCTGATATATTTATAATAAAACTATTTATAATCATATCGGTTTTTTTATGTAATCACCAGAGAACTTACTTCTCTGAAAGTGGTTCCATCTGCGTTTTCTACGATAACATCATAGGTTCCGACCGCTAGGCCGCCTTGGTCATCTGTTAATTGCATATTGTTAACATCTGTGAACTGGTAACTTGGGCTATTTGCCACTGGGCCAGTACCTGGATTACTCGAAAGTTCTACCCACGCTACTGTACCATTTCCACCAGAGACAAATCCTGCCCCAAGTATAAACCAAGTAGCGGGGTCTATCTCTGTGACCGTTATGATTCTCAAAATATCTCTAACATTGAATGGGGCACCTGCAACTGCATAGTCTCCATCTTCATTAGTAATCTTAAACTCTTGGTCTCCCAGAGGTGTCTCAGGATGTAGTGTAAAATTAATCTTAGTAGGTAGTTGAATTGGATTAGTGACTTGCTCTTGTCCACCAACTGTGACTACCCAGTTTATATCAATACCATCACCAATCATTTCGATTACATCGCCTGCTATCGCACTAACAACTGTTGGGTCCCAAACTCCTCTTGGTGCCTCACAAGTTGTTTGGTCAGTAAAGTTCGAGTCTGAACAAAATTCAAAGACTTCATCGTACCAAGTTGCTCGTGGGGCTATACAATCAAATTCATTTGTGTATGCTATGTCAGTACAAGTACCTGCTGTCCAAGTCTCATTATCAGACGTCCAAGTTCCTGAATTAAGTAAACAGTTTGTTTCGTCATTATTGTAAGTTATGTCAGAACAAGTACCAGCACCTAAACAAGATGGCTGTGAAGTCCATTGTCCGTCAGAACAATAACCAGCAGTCCAAGTTCCGTTTGGCTCTATACAATCACCCTCGATGGTATAAATTCCGTCAGAACAATAAGCGGCTACAGTAGGTGTCCAAGTTCCGTTTGGTATTACACAATCAACTGGATTCAAGTATTGTGGGTCAGAACAAGATGGTGTAATTTGTGTAACTTCTCTTGTTCCAAATTCAATACTCAAACTAGAGATTGATATTGGCGGATTCAAGATTTCGTTAGAACGCTTGTTAACGTCATAGTAATCTTCTATTACAGATTCACCAAACGATTCCATTGAACGCAATCCTGCAGTTGGTTGTCCAGTATAATCTGCACTTGACATATCTAAATGTGTGGCATTCCATCTTTCTTCTCCACCGATAGGAACTCCGAACACATTCATTGAACGTGCGAGAAGTAAATATTCATCGGATGAAAGATTAGGTACTGTCTTAACTGAAACATTATCCCAGTAAGTAAATCCATTTCCAGTAGTTGAAAGCGTTAAGAATGCAACTCCAGTTACAGAAGCGGTAAAGATAAAGTCTTTATTTCCAGTTGTATCATTCGCAACAATTGCCATCTCTCCGTAAGCATTTGAATCAGGCGTAGGCCCAATTTTAACTATGGAATCAGTAGGTCTATCAACACTAAAGGATACTTTATAATTCATAGTATCTGTTATTTCAAAACTAATATGAGCAATTCCTCTTGCTCCAGTTCCTGTACCAGATGTATAGATTTGATGACTTACTTGGTCAACATATGCGGCTGCACCTTGTTGAGGAGCAAATGTCCACTTCTCTTCGATTTCTCTTACAGATACATCGTCAATGCTTCCTTCAAAACCAGTATTGGAGTAATATGGACTATTCATTTCAGCACGGTTATTATCTACATCTGCTACGAAGTGGATAAGGGAATCGTGTGAGCCCGCTCTTACGTGATGTACTACTTCGCCTTGATGAACAAGACCAGTAGAATCGTAATCGAGTGTCGGAATTTCTTCTTCAAACATCTTAATGTGAGCGATAGAACCAGTACCATTTACTCTAACAACTATATCAGTAGTAGATTCACCCATCAAATCCATATGATGAATGCCACTTTCTGAAATAGTGCCTTGAACAACTCCGTCTAGTAAAACTTCTATAGTTGGTGTGTTAATAACCGTTCCAGTCAGTAACATATCAGTGTGACCTTCAGGAATAGTTTGACTAACAAGTACCCAATCGACAGTAACCAATGACCATCTTACGGTAAACGTATGTGTATATGTCTCTGCGTGATAGGCATCCGTTTGAGGGAATGTGCGTTCTCTAGTCTCATCTTCCATTAACCAATCAGCGTCAGTTTGTGACATCTGGAATGTATGTGAGTGAGTTCCACTCGGTCCTGGTCCAACTTGGAAAGTTAAAATATTTTCCGTCATTAAGGTAGTATCAATAGTCGCTTCGTATCTACGATTCTTAACCATCGAACTAGGCATTACATAAGTCGCCGTTGCATTTGTAGAAGAGTTAAAGTCTAAATGTTCATTAACAATTCCTATAGAAACGTCACTCATTGCCCAATTAACTAACACTGGGTCAGTAATATCAAAGTTCCAGTTAGAAATAAGATTTTCTGTATTATGACCAAGTCCGACTCTTAATCGTCCAGTCATACCATTATCAGTTGGGTCGAGGTCTGTTAAACTGTATTTAATTTCATATAGTTTCCCTGCTTCAAAGCCAACAGTCTGATTAATCTCTGTAGGAGAAGATATAGAACCGTCAATATGTGCTTTACCACCGATTGCTAGCCATCCTTCACCCATATACCAAGCATTCTGACCAGTTACACGTTCTCTGATTGATACATTATCAACCTTTCCTTGACCTGTACTTGTCAGTCTGAATACTGTAGAGTTTGATGGAGCAACAAATGTTTCTGTATAGTGTCCAACTACTGTGTTGGCAGTACCATCAACAACTGTGTCTCCTATGATAGATGCTTTAAGTGTTCCGTTAGGTGCACCAAATTCATCTTTAAAATCTTCTATGATATCATATTGAACTTCGTATGTGATTCCGTCTGTAAGTGTTCCAGTAACAATTTGCTCAATGTATCCTGCATCGGTATTGGCTGTAAATGCTGTACCACCTTGTACCTGCCAGGAGCCTGTCTCTGTCCAAACAACTTCTTTGAAAGTTACGTTGTCTAATGTTAAATCTGACCTCTGTCCAATTGGTACACTTAGATAAACTACAGCAGTTCCACTAAAGTTATTTGTAACAAGGAATTGCTCTGAACCAATACCTGGAATCATTGATAGTGGATTAATATATTGGATAGTACCAAGTTCGATATTCATTGCTTGAATATCTGGGATAGCACCAGGTCCAGTTGCTGTTACTAGATTACCAGTTCCAAGAATATCTGCTTGAGTTCCCGCTACTGGGAATGCGTATTCTGGCTCTGGTTGTACTTGAAAGTAATCAGGCCCAGTTCCATTATCAACAACAATCTTATCTAAGATGTGTAACGGAGTGTACATATTATCTTGACCGTGATGATAATAAACGTGAATATCATCGCCAGCAACAACTGTCGGTATGTCAATAATGTTGAATATACCAATCATTGAGGCGTGCCAAGCACACTGATAATACAATGTATCTGGTGCCACTGTTGGTACAGTAAATTCTAATATTTCGTATTTTGGTACACCCGTACCATCGTCTCCGAATGCAGATGAGCCCGCATATGTTTGGTCTCCAGCGCCTTCTTCAGCCCTAGTACCAGTAACACCTAATAGATACTCACCGAAGTAAGCACCAGGCGTAAAGTGAGAACCATCGTCAGTCGTTACATAGAGCGGATGTCCCGCGGCGTTAACTCTGAATCGATATGTACCACCTCGATATAGATTGATTGTTCGGTTAGTACCTTCAATCATTCCTTCTTTATTAAATTTGTATAGTCCGCCATCTGCTTCAACCGCATAATAGCCGTTGACTACTCCTGGTGGATTAAAAGGTCCGAATCCAGATACGCCATCAGCGCCTGTCAGACCAAAATCTTCTGGTATTCTCCAAGTAAATTCTTTTGAGAAGTTACCAATCCATTGTGACATTCTCCACTGAGGGAGTCCAACGTCAGTGAAACCTGGGTTTAATCCTTCACAAACTGAATAGTCATCTACTCCATTGTAGTACCAACCATTTACGTCAATTGATTCACACCATCCAGGGAGAGACATACAAGTTGGGAATGGCTCGTCACCTACCCAAGTTCCGGGGTCTTCTTCTGTATTAACAAAGTCGTTATAAGAACCAGAAATAATTGTTAATCCGTGATTTGCGTTTATACTAACACAATGATAACCTGCATTTGGGTCGCCAAGACCTCTTGCCATACCCGCTTGAACTAAGTTATCCCAACCTGCTCCAGGTATTGCTTTAATACCCGCGGCGTGCATATACATATTTGTCGGCACACCCGTGAATGGGTCAGGCATTGAAATATGCCCAGATGGGTTCCAAGCATTGTTTGAGAATGTATAAGTACCACCTCTAAATAAGTCGAATCCTCCAACTATACCTTGGTTACCACCGAATGATTCTGCATCGGCCTCATCTCTTTGATAAGGGAAGTAAGATATTGCTGATTGGTCCCACCAAGTCCAGTACCAAGGGCTATCTTGAGCGCCTTCAACTGTCGTGGAGCCAGGGTCGTTAAATGTAAGTGATGTTTGTGTATCAACTGTAATATGTAAGTTATCAGTCGGGCCATAACCATCTCCGAGAGCAACAACTGTGTGGTCTCTCATTTCACCAGGCAATTCAGTAGGCGAATATGGTTGTGGGCCTGAAGGTAACTGAACAATATCAGCAACACTTAATCCGTGATTAACTGAATGTACAGTACGTGGTCTACTCCAAAGAACATCTACTCCAGTTCCTGCTCCGGGGTCACCAATATGATTTGTTAAGTCTCTGTCAACTTCAAATCTATAAGATGCCAAATCTGCAATAACTTCATATTGTTCAATAATATTGAAGTCAGTTGGTGTAGTTCCAGGTGCATTCTCAAGAGGATAAATAACTGTCTCTGTGAGTACAAAATGGTTCAAGTCAATTACGAAATCTACAAAATAGTTCGTATTTCCGTGATGGATGCCGTTATAAACATTCTGATAATGTATTTTATCGCCACTAATAAGTCCGTGTTCATCACATTGAATTCCACGTTCTTTCTTAACATAGCCTACAATGTCAGTGAATGGGTCTGCAATAGATGTTGGATTTAAATCATCTCCACCTAGTGCAAAGTCATATTGACCGATTGTGAATTGAGATGAACCTGGGTACCAGACTCTATCAAAATCGTGAATATGTTGGTCAATTGATATAATTAAATAGATATCATTTGTTGGGTCAAGACAACCTAATTCAAGCGTATGGAAATGCTGAGGGTCTGAAGTACCATAGTCAGAAGTTCTGATTAATGTGCTACCACCCGTTGCACTCCAAGTTCCGTCAGTGTCTTGAGAAACTCCAGTAAGAGGACTTGCTTTGAGCGTTGCTTCGTCAGCCAAGTCAATTAATATTTCGTGATAATGTCCAAAGTTTGTTAATTCTATTTTTGTTCCGCCAGTAATATCGTAGTAGTTCTCCATACCGTGAGTATGTGAACCAGTCATACCAACAAGATACATTCCACCAGCACCATTGTTTAGTGCAGGGTCCCAATCATAAGTTGCAGAGTGGGCGTGAGGTGAATTTTCACCTGAACCGTCACCATCTGTGCTTGTCATTACAACTGTAGGTGTACCTGTTTGAATTGTGGCATATTGAGCCGTAGTCAATTCAGCCGTATGAATATGTCCGATAACATTAACATCATCAAAGAATACGTCTACTCGTGCATCACCTTTTTGAACTGCGGTGATAATATATTCTTCCCATTGTCTTTCGCCTACTCCAACTGAACCGTCACCAGAACCATAACCAGTTCCGCCAGCGGTTAGTGTGATTGCAAGAACACTACCATTAATTTCAGCAGTTATTAATCCTGTTACAACAGGAGAACCGCCAGTTAGTGAGACTGTAGGAGGTGCGTGGTAACCAGTACCAGGCTCCGTAATCATAATCTGGTCTATTGCTCCTGCACCTGTGATAGAGGCTGTAGCGACTGCTTGAGTAGTCGGAACTGTTCCGCCAGAACCATCAGGTATATTAGCAACATCAGGCGCAGAAATTACTACACTTGGTGCTGATTGATATCCATTTCCAATATCATCGACTGTCATATTGGTTAGCATACCACTGAAATCTATTGTTGCTGTAGCACCTGCTCCGCCACCGCCAGTAACATATACTGTCGGGATTCCGATATAAGCAGAACCAGGAGAGGTTAGTGTTAAATCTGATACAATGCCACCAACAACTGAAGTTTCGGCTGTGGCCGAAACTGTATTCGCATCATTTCCTCCCGAGAACACTACATCTACTGGAACACCAGCATTTGGATTAGTTTCAACTGGTCCAGACTGGAATGTTACTACATTTGTGAGTGATAGGTCGTGATAAAGTGATTCAACTACGTTTTGATTACCTGCTCCACCAAGTGAAGTACAAGGCTGAGGCATTACTAAGTTAATATTATATGAATTACTTAATGATGGTAAGGCAATTTGTGCGCCATAATTGATAGGAACTTTAATTGTATCGCCAGGATTTAATCCGTGTCCGATTGAATAAACATATCTATGATTCGTTGTTGACGACAAACGTCCCTCTTCAAGAGGGTGGAATGTACAGTGGAAATATAGGTCGTGATATCCGTCTACAACCCAACTCCAATCTTCGCCAGGTGATAAGTCAGGAGAAGCAAAAGAAATATTGTCATCTGAAACTGCATTATGAACTAGTATAGAGGTAATAGGGTTATTAAATATGATTGTGTCACCCTCACGTGCCTCTAGATGGTATGGTACGAGAGTGTGTGCTTGTGTATTTGGGTCGTTGATTGCACCTTCATCCCAATGGTCGCCAAGGGCTAAACAAGCCGCTTCCATCACTGAAAGAGATGTATCCCATTGCGGTGTATCTACTGTCCAAGTTTCTCCAACACCTTCACAAGTCACTTGGTCAATGATTGAAGGATTATTAGAACAACTGCTACAAGTAGGTCGTACTAGGGTAGGGTCTTCTACAACCGAACAAATAAATGTTCTTGGTGAAGGTCCACCACCAACTTCAGAGAATGATGCTGTGTCGCCCGCTAACATATCGACCATATTTTTAGCACCGGAAGTTAAATCCCAGTCAACATCTGAAACTGTTAGGTCGTATGCAAATTTGTATTGTGTATTTGGTTTTAAATCAGCCTCGAACCAAGTCAAAGCAACTTGAAGGCCGTCTGTGTATGCTGTGACAATTTGAGTACCTTCAGTAAAGAGAGTATCAAATTGGTATGCAATACCGTTAGCCCAAGGTCGTGCTATATCTACTGGCACATCAAAGCCACTATTTTTAAGTAGTTCTACCTCAAAAGCGTCTGCGGCAAAGGAACTATTCTGTACTAAATTTGTTGTTTCATAGGTGATGTCCATTCCGCCATTGGGAATTAACTCGGTCGGTGACACAAAATCAGCCGAGCGAGATGCGACATTAATTAAAAAGTCTTTATATTCGGGAAGGTGCTCTAAATTTTCCATTACTTCTAGAGACTTGAGCATCAAGGCCAAGTCCTTTACTAGAAGGTCAGGCGCATCTAACTTAATATTCAAAGAGTCCAGGAAGGAACTCTTTTGTTGCTCGATTGTATTCAACTCGGTTAGAGTGAATGTGTGACCTGTATAGTGTGCCATTTATTAATTTCCTATAATTTTTATTCGGACGATACTTCGCTCATATAATTCAGTTGCATAGAGGTCCTGACGAAAGTGTCACTAACTCCTAGCATCTCGAACTCCTGCATTCGGACGAAATTGTTCTGTTGTTGAATCATTAAATTTGTGCGTTCTCGCCACGTTTTAAAGGTCTCATCCTTCCTTACGTATGGAATAACTGTTGTCCCTAATGCCATTTGACTCTATCCCCCCTCAATTAAGTCGGTTACCAACTTTTTGAGTTGTTTTATTTCGTTCTTCATACTATTTATACTTCGCTTTGAATCCTTCTTAGCCTTTTCTGATAATCTATGCTGTTCCATCACTCTTTTTCGTTGGGCATACGCATCAACATCGGTAAATATTACGGCACCAGTATAGGGGTCTTTTTTATAAGTTGCTTCTTTAGCCATCATTCATTCTCCTATGTCATCGCCAATACTCTCATCTCTCTAATTGCAGGCAAATAGCAACGATGAGTGGTATGTAGTTCAATTTTAATTCTAAAGTGGTCAAATTCAGCAGGCACTTTCTTCAATGGAGTAAATGTATGTTCTACAAACTCCATATCCGTTATGATGGATGGATTTGTTATAGTATTTCCACTATCTTTCATCTCTCTCCAAGATATTGGGTCTTCCTCTATAACAGCAAGACCAATTGGGTAATCTGGATGCTCTTGAGGAACAATAGAGTCAATCTCAAGAATTGGAACTTCCTCTGAAGAGAATGTTCCGTCTGGAAGCATAATCTTCTTATAGAACTTCCTGTTCAAATCGTCATCCCATAGTCCGAACCAGATGTCTCAAACTTCATAAAGAGTGAGGTCAGTCTGTCCTGCAAATGGATATGATGACCCAGTCGCATCAGCCGTAACACCTTCTAAATCTTCTTTACATATGAAACAGGTTCTAATGATTGATTTCATATTAGATATATCAACCAAGTGCATCATCGTTAAGTTGGCTGGGTCGTCATCACCATCAACATAAGCAGTAGATACTGCCGCACTTGACCCAGTTCCTTGTATAACACCAGTCCAATTCGCAATCCCTGATTGCTGAACCGTGATAGTATTCTCTGGACTATTAGTTCCAGATGGATAAATGTGTGCGTAATACTCTTCAAAATCATTTACATTGTAATCACCGTGTGTAACTGTGTTTGCATATGGGGTAGTCGTGATATATCTAGGGATAACTGTACCTGTATCATAGTAAACTTTGACGTATGTATTAGGAACTTCTTGGACAGACAACCACATCTGTAAGTCCGTGGCAAAATTTCTCAACTTAACATCTTTAGACTGATAAATTCCTTTTTCATTCTTTGGTATAGGTGAAGTATCCCATATCATATTATTAACAAGGATAGTCGATAGCCTCTCTTTATTAATAACAGGAGAAACATTTGGATTTTCTGTCGAAAAAGTCGTGGCATATGATAATGGAGTATATTGATAACCAGATGCGATAGTGTGAGAACCATCAAGGCTTACTACATCATCTAGGATTACATCTTCATTATCTAGGACACCACTAATACTGTCATTTGTGTTGCCATTAATAATAGCCTCGATTCCCAAAGTCGTTCCTGAAAGAACAAGTGGCTGGAAATTAGGCATAAATGAGGCCGCTTCTTTAACTCCATTGAAAGGCTTCATATTAATCTGTAAGTCACCAGTAGGACTAAACTGACATCTATTCATATCAAATTTAATATCTTTCAATTGTTCAGGTGTCCAAGTACGGTTATTCTGAGAAGTAAACATCGAACCAAGATATGGTTGTTCACTAATATATTTACCACTTAGCAAATCAACTTCTCCTAATTCAGAAATCCACATATTATATTTTAGGGAATCCGATATTACAACAAAGCAATATTCAGTATTATTCATTAGATAAATTGGGTCATCGAATTGGAATCTCGTGCTAACGGCTCCATCCGTAGAAGTAGCAACTTGGTCTGGATAAAGCATCTTAGATGCGAGTGGAATTTGTGTCGTTGTTGGGAAACCATTTATCATTGTTCTGATTTCTACTCGGACTGGAGTTGATTCATCGTCTTTTGACCAGAAAAACAGGTCAATTGAATCTATGAATGCTCCGCCATCTGAATCAGCAACTAGAAAGGATTCTGCTACTGGGTCATAATACTCTCTAACCGTTCTTGCTTCTCTTCCGTTTGTGAGTCCGTTTCTAGATTCCTGTATAGTTCTTGTCCCACCTAAAATAGCCTGTTCATCTCTAATCGACTCATCAACTCTATAACTTTCTAGTGTAGATAGAATATCACGTTGTCGCCTGTCCAATGTACCCGCAGAAGTAAATACTCCTACTGCTTGAGTAGTCATTAATTCTGGTTGAATGAAATTATCTTTTATTGCAAGTATTTTCATACCCGTTCTAATTCGTACTCCGTTTGGTCCTTCTGAAGGTATCTGTAGTACAGCCCCTGCAATTTGTCCGATAGAGTTAGTCTGAACTGGGTCTCCCATACTTCCGCCTGATGGCGTGATATAAGCATCAACATTAATTTCATCAAACTCAAAGTGCATTACAGTATTTGGTCGCAATTTCTCTACGTCAATAGTAACAGGAACTGACCTCATCCAAGGGATAGCAGAAGAGT
>Ga0257121_1000221_pt1 | contig 50315 bp, 64 predicted proteins | sample SI106_100metaG_FD_190180 | JGI IMG/M metagenome (GOLD analysis project Ga0257121, IMG submission 190180) | Marine microbial communities from Saanich Inlet, British Columbia, Canada - SI106_100 | ecosystem: Environmental > Aquatic > Marine > Inlet | place: Canada: British Columbia | collected...
CAATTGTTTTAATGCACGATCTAAATGATTTTCTTGCATTAATTTTCCAACATCATCAGCAAGAGATTTGATTTTTTTCTCAGATTCTGAATCTTTTTCATCAAAAGATTCAGGTTCAGGCACAACGCCATCAAAAGCTTTGGTTGTAAATCCAAGTGCACGATTAACTAAATTTCCTAAATTACCAATTAATTCTGAATTAATTTTTGTTGAAAATTGTTCCCAGTCAAAATTAAGATCATCTTGTGAGTAAGGATTTATCGAAATGAGATAAAATCTTAGATAATCAGCAGGAAATTTTTCTAGAAAATCTTTTAGACCAATATACCAATTTCTACTTTTTGAAATTTTTTTACCTTCAAGTGTAAGGTGGCCACGAGTTGGAATGTAATCAGGTAATTTGAATTCATTATTAATTCCCAATCTCATTGCAGGTAAAAACAGATAGTGGTGATAGACAATGTCTTTTCCAATGAAATGATAAATGTCAGCTTCATTCCAGAAAGTTTTTCCATCTATTTTTTTATCATTTAAGAATTTTAATGTAGAAGATATGTACGCTAAATGGTTATCAAACCATCCATAGAATACTTTGTCTGTTAATCCATCAATTGGAATTGGTACACCCCATGAGATATCTCGAGTTATGTCCCAATCAATCAATCCTTCTTTAATCCAATTTTCAACATATTTTTTTACATCTTTTTGAAGGTGTGGTGCATTAGACAAATATTCTAAAAGTGGTTCAGAGAAATTTTTTAGTTTAAAGAAATAATGATTTGTAGATTTTTTAACAGGAGTTTGACCACAGATTGAACAATGAGGATTATCAATTTCCTCAGGTACACGACCACATTTTTCACATAAATCAGAATATTGATCTTCAGCATTACAGTGTGGACAAGTTCCTTTTACAAATCTATCCGGAAGAAATTTTTGATCATTTTCACAGAAGAATTGTATAATTTCTTTTTCATAAATATGCCCATTTTCTTGTAGTTTTTTGAATACATCTTGTACAAAAGATACATTTTCAGATGAACTGGTCTTATAGAAAAAATCAAATGCAATATCGAAAGCAGTGAAATCTTCATAGTCACGCTTATTCCAATGTTCAACATATTCTTGTGGAGTTTGACCAAGTTTTTCAGATTGTATTAGAATAGGAGTTCCAAAATCATCAGATGCACAGATGTAATATGCCTCAACCCCATTTTGTTTGAGGAAACGTGTTGTCACATCTGCAGGCAGATATGTGGATGCAACATGACCTAGATGGATTTCACCATTAGAATATGGAAGCGCGCTTGTGATTATTGCTTTTTTATTCATTTGTGATGGTTTGAATTTTTTTAACTATTAAGGTATGGTTTTTAAAGAGATTTGGAAGATTGTAAAATATGAGTAAAGTGAAAAACCCAAAATTAGCAAAACAAGGAAAGATCTCATACGAATGGGCTCGTACTCATATGGATATTTTGGATAACACATTAACCAGATTAAAAAAATCAAAGCCACTCAAAGGAGTGACAATTGCATTTTGTCTACATATTACAAAAGAAACATCAGTTTTGTTAATGGGTGCTAAAGAGTTAGGAGCAAATGTTGCCGTGTGTGGAGGAAATCCATTAACGACACAAGACGATATTGCAGCATTTCTTGCAACACAAGGAATTCATACTTATGCATGGAATGGTCAAACTAACAAAGAATATGACTGGTGTCTCAATCAAGTACTAAACCACAAACCAAGTTTAATTTGTGATGACGGTGCAGACATGAATGTTAAGGTACATTTTGATAAAAAATTCAAATCATTAGAAATTCTTGGCTCTACAGAAGAAACCACTGCAGGAGTTACAAGAGTACAGGCCATGGAGAAACAAGGGAAATTAAAATATCCAGTGGTTATTGTCAACGATGCCGACACAAAACACATGTTTGACAATAGATACGGTACAGGTCAAAGTACAATAGATGGATATCTAAGAGCAATGGGATTATTATTCACATCAAAGAAAATTGTTGTCGTAGGATACGGCTGGGTAGGAAGAGGAGTTGCAGAAAGATCCAGAGGAATGGGTGGAAAAGTAATTGTTACAGAAATTGATCCTGTAAAAGCTTTGGAAGCACATATGGATGGATTTGATGTAATGCCAATGTCACAAGCTGCAAAAATTGGACAAATTTTCATTACAACTACAGGAATGACTAGTGTAATTAGAAAAGAACACCTTCTTGCTATGAAAGATGGCGCTGTAGTTGGAAATGTTGGACATTTTGACGTAGAAATAGATACTAAATTCCTATTAGGAAAATCGAAATCAGTTAGAGAAGTAAGACCATCATTAGACGAATGTATCTTAAGAAATGGAAGAAAAATCTATTTAATCGGTAAAGGAAGATTGGCAAATCTTGTGGCAGCAGAAGGACATCCACCAGAAGTCATGGCACAATCATTTTCAAATCAAATATTATCATTATTGTACATCTTGAAAAACCATAAAAAGATGGGTAAAAAGACCATGATTGTGCCAAAAGAAATCGATAGACAAATTGCAGTAGATGCATTAAGAGCAATGGATGTCAAGATAGACAGCTTAACAAAAGAACAAAAGAAATATGCCGAAAGTTGGTAACAAGAATAAGTAAATAAAGAACATTATTTCAAAATCATTTAGATGACATGGACTAAAGTTGCAGAAAAAGATGATATTCAATCTGGTTCAAGCAAAGAATTTGAAGTAGATGGGAAAAAAATTGCTGTTTTTAATCAAGATGGATTTCACGCATTAGATGGAATTTGTCAACATCAAGATGGTTCAATCGCACCAAAAGGAAAAATTGAAGGAGATATAGTAGAATGTCCATTACATTTCTGGCATTACAATATCAAGACAGGAGAATTAATGGATTATCTAAAAGGCATCAAACTGAAAAAATACGATGTAGATATCAGAGATGATGGCATTTACATTGATGCATAATTCTGGTAGACTTTTTATGATATTAGTTTAAGAAAAACTGTGAACCAAGATATTTTAGAAAAAATAACAAACCAAGATTATAGTAGTATTGCAACTAGAATACAGAATGGATTACAACAAAAAATTGAAGAGACCAATTCAAAAGGCGTGATTTTGGGATTAAGCGGCGGAATTGATTCAGCAGCAATTACATATCTATGCAATAACATTGTAAAAGAAAAAACACTTGTACTGATAATGCCAGATTCTAAAATTTCACCAGAATCAGAAACTAATGATGCAATAAAGATTATCGATACATTAGGAATGGATTACAAATTACTCGATATCAATTCAATACATAAGGAGTTCAGCATGGTATTGGAGCCAGGAGATAGAGCATTAGGTAATTTACGTGCAAGAATTAGAATGAACATATTATATTATTATGCAAATTTGAAAAATTTAATTGCACTAGGTTCAAGTGATAAAAGTGAATTTAACATAGGATATTTTACAAAATTTGGAGATGGTGCAGCAGATGTATTACCAATTGTATCATTATACAAGACACAAGTAAGAGAATTAGCCAGACACTTAGGAATAGATGAAAAGATTATTGCAAAGAAAAGTAGTCCACACTTGTGGCCCAATCATGAAGCAGAACATGAAATAGGTGTCAATTATGAACAAATCGACATCATACTGTATTGCCTAATAGATAAAAAATTGTCATTGGAAGATACCGTAAAAGAATCACAAATAGATAAGGAAATAGTTGAAAAGATCCATGATATGTACAAAAATAGTGAGCACAAACGAATCAATCCAAAAGAGCTTTGAATGAAGATTATTTTTATACAAATAAGATAAATGATACGCCATATCTGTTATTAACAAATGAAGATTTCTGACACTCTAACAAACCAAAAAAAAGAATTAGAATTTTCAGATAAAGTACGAATCTATCTTTGTGGCGTTACAGTATATGATCAATCTCATATAGGACATGCAAGAACGATAATAGTATTTGACACACTAAGAAGATTTTTGGAAGCAAATAATATTCCGGTAGAACTTATTCAAAATTTTACTGATGTTGATGATAAGATAATAAATCGTGCAAAGGAGCAAGGAGAATCTGCAAGTGGACTATCGACTAAATACATTCAAACCTACTTTGAAGATTCAGATAGATTGAATATCAAAAGGGCAACAAATTATCCAAAAGCAACCGAACATATCGAAGACATGATAAATTTAATCAAAGAATTAGTTGACAAAGAATCTGCATATGTTTCAAAAAATGGAGTTTATTTTCGTGTTTCAAAATTTTCAGAATATGGCAAATTATCAAAAAAGAAAACTGAAGATCTAGAAAGTGGTTCCAGAATAGAAGTAGATGAATCAAAAGAAAACCCTCTTGATTTTGCTTTATGGAAGTTTTCAGATACACAACCAAACTGGGAAAGCCCATGGGGCAAAGGTAGACCCGGATGGCACATAGAGTGTTCTGCAATGAGTATCAAGTATTTGGGCAAAAATTTCGAAATACATGGAGGAGGACGTGATTTAATTTTTCCTCATCATGAAAATGAAATTGCACAATCAGAATCATTTACTTCAGAACAATTTGCAAAAATTTGGATGCATGCAGGAATGATTACAATCAATGGTGAAAAGATGTCGAAATCAGTTGGAAATGTAAAATCAATAAATCACGTATTGGAAACATGGGGACCAAATGTAGCAAGATTATTTTGTATTTCAGGACATTATTCAAAACCAATTGATTATACTGAAGAGCTACTAAAGGAAAATTTGATCAGATTACGACAAATTGAAACATGCTATTATGAATTAAGATTAGCAGACAAAACTGAAGAATTTGAAGATATTTCATCATTACTTAACGAATCAAAAGAGAAATTTGATGCAGCACTAAATGATGATTTCAATACATCATTAGGATTATCTGTTTTTTTCAATATGATTAAAACAATAAACAGTTTAGCCGCAGATGAAAAAATTACTAAAAATATTTCAGAACAAACACTTCCAGTTTTAGAATATATGTTAGAAGTGTTAGGATTAAAAGTTCAAACAGTTTCAGACGATGAGATAAAATCTACTTTTGAATTGATCAACAAGAGAGAGAAATTAAGAGAGGAGAAAAAATTTGAAGATGCCGATAAAATTAGAGAAGAAATTGCTAGTTTAGGAATATCACTAATTGATCACAAAAACAAAACATTGTGGATGAAAAAAGAACCTATCAAAGCAGAAAAATAATAAGACAATTTATAGACAAGATTTAATAATCATTTTGACGTAATAGAATTCCATTAGTGAAAATGCCGTTTTTTGGCAAAAATGAGAAGGACCTTTTTTTCCTCTCTTTTCTACTAATGGATTATTTTATAATTAATACAGAAGGTTTTGATTTGTGGAGAACAAATTGAGATGTACTTCCAAAAAATATTTCTTTTGCAGAACTTCTTCCTCTAGACCCAATTACAACCATATCTATTTTGTTTCGTGAAGAATTTGCAAATTTAGCAATTTCATAACCCGGATTACCATATACAATTTTTTGTTCAAATTTAACCCCAGATTTTTTACATTGGGTTTCTGCAATATTCATCATAGAATCTAGCTGTTTTTTATGATCTTTGTTAAAGCGTCCAGATGTATCAAAATCACCTTTTGGAGGAGCATAAACTGAATGTAAAGCAATAATTTTTGCATCACACATTTTTGCAAAATAGATTGCAGAAGACAATCCTCTAAAGGAGTTTTTTGAATTATCAAGTGGAACTAGAATTTTCTTTAATGATGTAGTCATATGAAGAATAATTTCAAAGCTATTTAAAAAAGAGGCGTTAGTATGTATTAATTCCATTAACCAGAATTGGAATCATCAGATTCTTCAGATATATCATATTTTTCATGCCATTCTATTGATTCTTTGTTGAACTCATCAGAAATTTGCTTCATTTTCTCTAATAACGTGCGATAATTCTTTGTGTGATTTTGTATCTTTGTTAAATCGTGAATCATTTTATCAAACATTTCATTCATGGGATTATTTTGGTCTATATTTGTAAGACGTGTTTTAATTTCATGCCAATTTTTGAGCATATCCATTAACAGCAATTCTTGTTCAGTTACTAGTTCATCTAAAGCGTCTTGTTTTACACTCATAATATTTCAAAATTAAAGGAAGATATCAATTTTTAGAAAAATAAGCGCCGAGAGAGGGATTTGAACCCCCGTGTGCAGAGCACAGACGCTATCCTGTTTTGAGATTTCGAGGCGTCCGCCTTGGACCAAGCTTGGCTATCTCGACATCAAAAGTAAGAATTTCTACTATAAAATCGAATCAGTAAATAAAAAAAGCAGCAAATATAGAATATTATCATGGGATTAGATCTAAAGCCATTACTAGTAAGAGAGAAAACACAGCTTGAATCATTTACAAACAAAGTTGTAGCAATTGATGCATACAATGCAATCTATCAGTTTTTAGCAATAATCAGAGGCCCCGAGGGACTTCATTTAACAGACTCACATGGAAGGGTCACAAGTCATATCACAGGATTATTGTTTAGAAACATAAACTTCCTCACAATGGGAATAAAGCCAGTTTACGTATTTGATGGAAAACCACCTTCACTGAAATCAGCCGAAATTGAAAAAAGAAAACAAATTAAAAAAGAGGCTACAGTAAAATATGAAAAAGCAATCACTAGCGGAAATATGGAAGATGCCAGAAAATATGCACAACAAACCACATCAATGAGAGATGGAATGGTAGAAGATTCAAAAAAATTATTAGATTTATTTGGAATACCTCACATACAAGCACCATCAGAAGGGGAAGCAACAGCTGCAAATCTTACAATTACAGGACATGCATATGCATCAGCAAGTCAGGATTTTGATTCAATTTTATTTGGCGCAAAAAGATTAGTGAGGAATTTTACAAACAGTGGGAGAAGAAAACTTCCAAACAGAAATTCCTACATAGAAGTGTTACCAGAAATGATTGAATTTCAGAAGAATTTAGAAAGTATGGGATTGACTAGAGAAGAATTGGTAGATACCGGAATATTGATTGGGACAGATTTTAATCCAGATGGATTTGAAAGAGTAGGACCAAAAACCGCCATTAAGATGATTAAACAACACAAAAGACTAGAAGATATTCCTCAAATTCAAGAACAGTTAGAAAGAATTCCATTTGATGAAATAAGAAAAATTTTTCTTGAACCAAATGTAGCCAAAATAGATAAAATTGAGTTTGGAGAAACTGATTTCGAAGGTGTTGTAAAATATTTATCAGAAGAACGTGATTTTTCAAAAGACAGAGTAGAAAGTTCTATGAATAGATTAAAGAAAAGTCTTGAGAAAAAAAGCCAGACATTAGACCAATTCTTTTAATTACGACAAATGACAAATTCAATAATTGGTCAGTTTGCGAATACATTGAATACCAAACAGTCCATCTCGTGTTGATGGATTACTGCTGAAAGGCCAATGTCTAAACTATATTAAATCAAATAACATCTAAGAAAACGTATGACAGAGAATGAACAAATCAAGCATAATTTACTACTAAATATCAAACGTTTAGAAGGAATTTTGGAAAGAATTGATAAATTTTGTCATAATTATAATCAAGAAAAAGTTGATGCATCAGTTGCAGTTCTAAAGATAAAAAGTGCAATAGAAAACCTTCGAGAAGTAATACCGGAAATGAGTAAAGATGCACAATCAATAGATCAAGAAGATATTGGAAAAGAAGAAGAAAAAGATTAACTAGCGTAAAAATGGTGAAAAAATTATGAGTTTTGAAGAAGATGTGGATGTTTATGGGGAATGTAGAAATTTTATCAAATTTTGTAAAGAACAAGGAATACAAGTTACTTCAGAAGCAGTTGCAACAGTTTGGGCAGCATTTCAGACTAATGTAGCATTAGATGAAGATGAAGAAACAACACTAGATGATTATTAATTATGGTTTTTGATTTTGTATGTTTTTTTGTAGTTCTTGAAATGCAGTTTGAATCTCACTTACTGCAGCACCATCTTCCAAAGTACTAACATCTCCAATTTTTTCATTTTTTGCAATTGCTTTCAGTAATCGACGCATGATTTTTCCACTTCTAGTTTTCGGCAATTTATTCACAATGTAAAATTGACTAGGAGTTGCTATAGGACCAATCTGTGTTCTAATTGTTTCACGTAGTTCAGAACGGAGTTCATCTTCAGTAGTACTAACATTTTCCTTTAACATAACAAAGGCAATAATGGATTCACCTTTTACATCATCAGGTATTCCACATACCGCAGATTCTGCAACATCACGGTGAGAAACAATACTACTTTCTAGTTCTGCAGTTCCAATTCTATGACCTGCAACTTTCAGTACATCATCGGAACGACCAAGTAACCACAAATACCCATCAGAATCTTTGATAGCATAATCACCAGGATAGTAAAGTGATTCAAATTTAGACCAATAGACATCTTTGTATTTTTCAGTGTCTTTCCACAATCCAAGAAGCATTCCAGGCCATGGATTTTTAATTATTAGTGAACCTTTTGTTTCGGGTTCAACTTCATTTCCATCTTCATCAACAACTCCAATATCTAATCCAGGGATAGGTAATGTTGCAGACCCAGGTTTTAATGGAATGGTTTCAATGCCAGGCAAAGGACTGATTAACATTCCACCAGTTTCAGTTTGCCACCATGTATCAATGATTGGACATTTCTTTTTTCCAATTACATTGAAATACCATTTCCATACTTCAGGATTTATTGGTTCACCTACAGTTCCAAGTAAACGTAAACTTGAAAGATTAAATGAATTTGGGATATCATCTCCAAATTTCATTAACATGCGAAGAGCAGTTGGAGTTGTATAAAAAATTGTAACACCATATTTTTGAATTATATCCCACATTCTAGATGAATCAGGATGATCAGGTGCACCCTCATACATTACCTGAGTTGCACCATGTAACAAAGGACCATAAACTACGTAACTATGACCAGTAACCCATCCAATGTCAGCGGTACAAAAATAAACATCATCGTTGTTGATGTCAAACGCCCATTTGTAGGTAGAATAAAGGTGAGTCAGATAACCACCAATTCCATGTAAAACACCTTTAGGTTTTCCAGTTGTACCAGAAGTGTATAAAATGTATAATGAATCAGTGCTATCAAGTATTTCTGCATCACATTCGTGAGACGAATTTTGCATTACCTCATGCCAAAGTAAATCTTTTTCATTCAATCTTATTTTTTGACCAGTTCTTTGATAGACAATGACATTTTTTACAAATTGAACAGATGAGGCAGAATCATCAACTATTTCTTTGAGATTTATTATCTTCCCTTTTCGATATCCACCATCAGCAGTGATAATTATTTTTGATTGAGAGTCTTCAACTCTGTCTGATAGAGATTTTGAACTAAAACCAGAAAATACAACAGTATGAATTGCACCGATTCTGGCACATGCAAGCATCGATATTGGTAGTTCAGGAATCATAGGAAGATAAATCGTGACTCGATCGCCTTTTTTTACACCTAAGGATTTTAGAACATTAGCAAGTTTTTTGACTTGTACAAACATTTCCTCATATGTGATTTTTCTATCAGTTCCATCTTCACCTTCCCATAAAATTGCGAGTTTTTTAGATTTAGATTTCTGATGTATGTCTAACGTGTTATATGATGCATTAATTTTTCCACCAACAAACCACCTTGCAAAAGGAGGATTCCATTGTAAAGTTTCAGTCCAAGGTTCAAACCAAGCTAATGATTTTGCACAATTATTCCAGAAAGATACATAGTCATTTTTTGCAGAAGATCTAATCGAGGAATCATTACGTCCCAATCCAATATCAAATTCTTCAGAATGCAATTATAGATATTTGAATAATGAATGTTTTAAGAATTTTGAATTATTATTGAGAATTCATTCGTTTAATCCAATCAGATTCAGGATCTGAAGGAATTTGTTCTTGTTGAGGAACGGTCATCAATTGAATTTCAGATGACTTTGGAGATAATGACTCATTTCCAGGAGGTTCTGGTAAACGATTCTTAGTTGATTCAACTTCAGAAGGATCAGGTAGATAAGTTCCGGGCATCGCTGATGGTGATACCGGTGGAATCATATCTTCGAGTGAGAGATTAGATAGTCTGGATTTAACTTTACTAATCTCATCTTTCTCATGTTTCATATGCTGAAGCATTTCATCTGTTTCTTTTTGAACATGATCGAAGGTCTCCTGAGAAATTTCGTTACTTTTGAGTTGAACTTTTGCGTCAAACAAAAGAACTTTTACAGATTTTTCCTGTTCTTCAATTTCGACGACTCGATTATCTAATTCAGAACTAATTTCAAATTCAGTACGTTGAAGTGTCATTAATTTAGTGTTGTACTTTTCATGAATTATTTCTGCATCAGACTTCATACTGTCGTTGTCAGAGACAATTTCCATCAATGCGTTAAGACGTCGGATCACAAGTTCCTTCTGTTTGAGTAAACGTTGTGAATCCAATCTCCACTTTGGAATGAAAATTACTACTTCAGATTGAACTACGAGTTGATCAAAAGCAATTTGTTTTAGGCCTTCGGATCCGCAATTAATGCCGACTGTCTGTATTGAACCATCAACATCAGTTGAGGTACCTAAAATTTTGCCCATTGGTGCACCATACATGTCTTTTACGGCTTTTCCAATAATTTCAACTTCATAGTTGCTCATGAATGGAAGTTGACAGATCCGTATAACCAACCAAGTGTTAACAAGGTTGACAATTTTAGTACAAAGAAATTAACCAAATTAAAAATTCACGACTAAACATAATTTTATTATTATAATTAAATGAAAAACCAATATGATTGATAAAGAAGAATTAGGACAAATTATGAAATTTGTAGCTGAATATTGGGAAAAATTAAAAAATGAACCAGACAATGATGCGCTGAAAATTCTTCCATCAAAATTTTGGATGAAATCACTTGGCGGACCAGTTGGAAATGAAAAAGGAGTCAAAGGAAGATGGGTAACGACTTTGATGTATTTAGAAGATGAAGAAATGGAAAAAGCATTCCGCGATGTGTTAACAAGATGGCAAACAAAAGGTCAACAGACAGCAACTGATCTTCCAACAAAATCACCCGATCTAATTCAGATTGGTAGAAGATAAAGATAAAACCAATCATGAAAAATAATATTATTGTCTGAATTTTCTAAAAATGAAAGAAAAATTTTAGAAAAACATTTTTCAAATTCAGATAAAAATGTCTTTGCGGTAATTACACCTAGACAAGTTGATCGTGGTGCATTGATGTCACGATATAGTAGAACCGATAAGAGTATGCGAAAGATTTTCTTAGATGAATTTTTGAAAAATAAAAATCGTGGAGAGGAATTTTATGATAGAGTTTTGTTGGAGTATGGTGATGATTCAGTTGCAGAATTGGGTATTGGACAAGTTGCAATAGAAGGACTCTCAAATATAGCAGTTAAAAAAATAGAAGACAGAAGAATTGGATTTTCATATTTAGAAAAATCATCAAGATATGTATCATGGGATAAAAAAATTAAAGGAAAATACAAATTTCTTTATGAGCCAACAATAATGAAAACTAAATTTGCAGATGAATATATCGAGGCATGTAATTTAGATTTTGAAATATATTCCAAGAATATCGAACCTATGTTAAAATTAATTAGAGAAAGAGATTCAATTAATAATTATAAATTTAAAGATAAGGATGGAAAAGAGAAAAAATTTAACGCCATAAATGATGACAAGGTGATAAAATCTTCAATGAGAATATACAATGCAGCAACCAAAGCAAAAGCACTTGATGCGTTAAGAAGTTTACTTCCTGCATCAGCATTAACAAATGTAGGAGTTACAGGAAATGGAAGAGCATTTGAATATTTGTTGTCAATATTGTTTGCATCGAAACTAAAAGAAGAAAATAATTTAGCATCACAAATAAAATATGAACTTGACACTACAATCAAATCATTTGTCAGAAGATCCGATGATAAGTATGGAAAGATTTTACAAAATTATCTCAATAGCATAAAAAAATCTGCACAAAATATTGCAAAAACCTCAATTTCAGGCACACCAATTAAAGGAAAAATGGTAAAACTGGTAGAAAGTGAAAATGAGATTAAAGTAGTCAATAGTGTATTATCTGCAATAATTTATGAACAAGCCCCAGGAATATCATTTGATAAAATATTACAACAAGTTAAAAAAATTCCAATAAATAAAAAAAGGAAGATTATTTTAGAAATGACAAATCTAAGAAAAAATAGAAGACATAGACCATCACGTGCATTTGAAATGGCAGAATATACGTTTGATTTAGTCACAAATTTTGGAATGTTTAGAGATTTTCATAGACATAGAGCACTAACACTAGAAAGACAACTGTTAACAACATGGCATGGATTTGATATGCCACAAGAGATAAAAGATCTTGGAATGCAAAATGAATTCAAAGAATGTATGAGCAGTACTGAAAAAGTGTTTAAAAAAATTCAGAAGAGATTTCCAGAAGAAGCACAGTATGTCGTAAACTTTGCATATAATTATCCTTACATGATGAAAATGAATATGAGAGAAGCAGTTCACATGATTGAATTACGTACAGTTCCACAGGGACATCAAGATTATAGAATTGTAGCACAGAAAATGTACCAAGCAATTAATAAAAAACATCCAATTCTAAGTAATATAATGAAATTTGTTGATATGAATAAATATGAATTAGAAAGATTTGAATCAGAAAAAAGAACAGAGGAAAAGAGAAATAAAAAATGAGTGAAAAAAATTTTAAGACAGATGACGAATGGAAAGAAGAATTAAACTCGGATGAATATGAAGTTTGTAGATTAAAAGGTACAGAACGTGCATTCACAGGAATGTATTGGGATTGTAAAGATGATGGCGTCTACAAATGCAGAGGATGTGGAATGGAATTATTTTCATCAGATACAAAATTTGATTCAGGCACAGGATGGCCAAGTTTTTTTAAACCTGAAGATGATGAACGTATAGAATACATTGAAGATAAAACTTTTGGAATGGTTAGAGTTGAAGTTAATTGTAAAAGATGTGGTTCACATTTAGGACATGTTTTTGATGATGGTCCTGCACCATCAAAACTTCGATACTGTATCAACTCATTATCTCTCAAATTAGACAAATCAAATTAAATAATCCATTAGATTTTACGATACTATGAGAATAATACTATGTGGATTTGGAGTAGTGGCACAAAGTTTTTCAGAGCTTTTGGAATCACGCACGCATGATCTTTATTCTAAATTTGGATTAAAACCAAGAATTATCGGTGTTTTTGACAGTAAAGGATGTGCATATGATGAAACAGGTTTAGATTTAAAAAAATTAAATAAAATTAAAAAACAAGCAGGTACGGTAAGAGCATACGACAAATCAATACGGCAAATTTCAGGTAAAGACATTATTGAAAATATGGATGCAGATGTTTTAATCGAAACTACTGCAAGTAACTACAAAGACGCAGAACCTGGAATGAACCATATCATTTCTGCAATGAAAAGAAAAATGCATGTCATTTCAGTAAACAAAGGACCACTAGCACTTGCATTTCCGTCATTGATGGAATTAGCAACATACAATCAAGTTATGTTAAAATTTAGTGGTACGGTTGGTGGCGGTACACCAATTTTAGATTATGCAAAAAATAGTTTGAGAGGAGAAAGAATACTGTCATTTCAGGGAATTCTTAATGGTACAACAAATTACATACTAACAAACATGGCAGAAGGAATGTCATTTGATGATGCACTAAAAGATGCTAAATCAAAAGGATATGTTGAAGCTGATGAATCACTTGATCTGGATGGATTGGATGCAGCAGCTAAACTTGTCATTCTAGCAAATTGGATAATGGGAATGAAAGTTACAATGCCAGATATAATCAAAAAAGGAATTCGTAAAGTTAACACAAATGATATCAAAAATGCACAAAAAAATGGATCTGCAGTTAAATTGATTGCATCGTGTGAAAAAGAACTTACAGTGTCACCTGTAGAAATAAAAATCAATGACCCATTATGTGTAAATGGAACACTAAATGCAATATCATTCACATCAGAGCATTCAGGCACTCAAACAATAATTGGAAGAGGTGCAGGAGGAATTGAAACTGCAAGTGCAATATTGCGTGATTTAATAGACATTAGAAAAGAGATTACTAAATCTTGAAAACAAATCTAATTTCAAAAAGTGAGACAACACAATTACTAAAAACCGTCTCAGAAAAATGGAAAATAGACATACCTAAAGTAAAAAATCTAAAAGTCTATGAGATAGATAATGAGACACAATTAATCACAGGTAGTGAAATCAAGATTTTGAAGATTAAAGATGAGCATTTACCATTCCTTAGCGAAATTTCAACATTAGAAAAATTTCCGTATGTTCAGGTGGATATGGGAGCTGTGAAATTCATGTGTAAAGGTGCAAATCTCATGAGACCTGGAATCAAGAAATTTTCAGAATTTTCAAAAAATGATATTGTCTGTATTGTAGAAGAATCACAAAATAAATTTTTAGCAGTGGGAAAATCAGAAGTAGACAGTACAGAGCTGGAAAGCATGGATAAAGGAGAAGTTTTGAAGAATTTACATTATATCTCAGATAAGGCGTGGGAAATTTCTAAAACACTATAAGACTATTTTATATCTTCAGTGAATTCATTAGTTCCATCTTTGTTAACAACCAAGACGTCAATTCCATCACCACTAAATGAATCTCTCATGGTTGCAGAACGAACTGCTTTTACAGCTAGATCTACAGCATCTTTTTCAGTCATGTTCTCTTTGAATTGAGGATCCAATACACCTAATGCCATTTCAGCACCAGTACCAACTGCTGCATATTCATCAGGTAAAACAGAACCAAGAGGATCCAAAGTATAGATTACAGGTTTATCACTAGTCATACCTCCAACAATTACTTGTGTTAACAATGGAAAGTATCTTCGTTCATACATCATGTTTGACATCATTTTTGCAATGGTGTTTGGTGGAACATCACGTTTTAAATCCATTTTTCTAATTTTAGCTAATGCAGAAATTTGTAATGATAATAATTGCATATCAGCTACTAAACCTGCACAAGTGGCTCCAACTTTAGGAGTTATGGGAAAAGTTTTCTTTGTTGATTTACTGACTAAGAAATTTCCATATGCAATTCTTTTTTCACTTGCAAAAACTACACCTTGATCAAATGTAATACCTACAGCGGTTGCACCTGGCATGTAACTCATGATAACACTCTGAAAATAGACAATAAAAGCATTAGTAAAAATTTGTGAATACTCACAGTTAGGGTGGTATCTAAAAAACGGTAGATCGTCAATTGCCGAGAACGCATCAGCGTGTTACCGCGGTCACGTTACTGACAGGATTTTCGATCAGTTTAACGACGACGTCGTTTTGGAGCTGCTTTTCGCTTTGCTGCTTTACGTTTTGGTGCTGCCTTACGTTTTGGTGCTGCCTTACGTTTTGGTGCTGCCTTACGCTTTGCTGCTTTACGTTTTGGAGCTGCTTTACGTTTTGGAGCTGCTTTACGTTTTGGAGCTGCTTTACGTTTAGCGCCACCTTTTCTTTTTGCTGGTGCTTTACGTTTTGCTGCTGCTTTACGTTTTGGAGCTGCTCTACGTTTTGGAGCTGCCTTACGTTTAGCGCCACCTTTTGTGGCACTTCTCTTGCGTTTGCGTGCTGCAGAAGCTTTCTTCTTTGTTGCTGCTACTGCTGCGGCTGCTGCTCTTCTTTTGCGAGTGCGTGCTGCTTTTTTAGCTGCTGCGCTTCTCTTAGCTTTAGATATAGCCATAACATTCTGCCAGAAGTTTTAGGTGTTATACTATACAAGTTACTTGTTTTCACACACATTGTGTAATTTATTCAAGTAGATTTTGTTAATTATGATCGTGAAAAGTTTTTCAAAAGTAAACAAATGTTCTTAGTTGTTTTGTGCAGCAGATCGATTTTTGCAAATTCATTAGGCGAATGCATTCTACAAAAAATGTACGATGCACCAACAGAAATACACGGTACAGATAAAATGTGAGTAAATGCATGCATTGGCCCAGTTCCTGCGTTAGAAATGTTCAAAACATAGTCACCAAAAATTTTTTTTGTGCTTGCACAAACAGTATCAACAATTTTTTCATTAGGATTTGTTCTTGCAGCAGCTTCTGCGTTTAAAACATTGATCGATATGTCACTAAAACCGTTAACGCGTAGATGCCGTTGTAATAGTTTTATTAATTTTTTTGGATCCATGTTTGGGACTAATCTAAAGTCAATCTTCACTTTTGCACTTCCTGGAAGAACGGTCTTTGCACCATCACCCGTATAACCGGATTCTATACCTGCAATGTTACATGTGACACCAGATACCAAAGCTTTCTTTGCATCAAGAGCATTTTTGTTACCAACAAAACTTTTTACACCATATTCTTTTTTGAATCCATCTGCATCAAATGGTTCTTTTTTTATTAATTTGATATCATTTTTTGATAATGGGGAGATATCATCATGCCAGCCTTTGATTAAGATTTTTCCATTTTCATCACGCATTGTGCTCAAGGCTTGAATTAGTCGCCATGCGGGATTTTTGATAATTACTGCAAAACTAGAGTGAACGTCTCTTACAGATTCATTTACAGTTAATTCCACATACAGTAACCCTTTCATTCCAAGTCCTATGATTGGTCGATTTTTTTGATCAACATAACCAAACTCCCATACAACACCATCACATGAAAATTTCTTTTTGTATTTTTTTAGATAACGTTCAATGTTTTCGCTTCCGTTTTCTTCTTCACCTTCAATTACAAATTTTACATTACAAGGAACATCACCATATGTTTTCAAATACGATTCAACAGCTTTGATTCTAGTGATTAGTTCACCCTTGTCATCGGATGCACCACGGCCAAAAATTTTATTTCCAATTATTTTACCACTAAAAGGTGGATCAACCCACAAGTCTAAGGGTTCAACAGGCTGCACATCATAATGATTATAAAATAGCAAAGTGGTATTGGGATTATTTTTTGATTTCACTTCACCATATACAAGAGGTGCTGCATTTTTTCCCAATCTTAAAATTTCAGATTTAATACCAGATTTTTTTAAAATTTTAGATACAAGAAGACTACATTCTTCAATTCCTTCATTTTTTGCAGATATACTTGGTTGATGAATTAATGTTTTTAGATCTTTAAGAAGTGAATTTTTGTTTTGATCTATGAATTTTAATGCCTTTTCACAGTTCATTTTTTTAATTATTAAATGAGTTTAGAACTCTAGGTAATGTAGAGATAAGATCACTTGCAAGAATATGATTACCAAATTCTTTTTGGAGTATTTCTCCTGCAGACCCATTAACAAAAGTGGCAACACTTGCAGATTCAAGTATATTTTTATTTCTAGATAAAAATCCAGCAGTCAATCCAGATAAGACATCACCGGTACCACCAACAGTCATACACGGAGTTGAGGTAGAATTTGTATAAGTGATATCACCATTTGTGATTATATCTTCAGGTCCTTTTAGTAAGATTGTAATTGAATATTTTTTTGCAAACTTTTCACATAAAGAAATTCTAGAATTAATTTCATTTTCAACAGATTCACCAAAAATTCTTTTGAATTCACCTGAATGAGGGGTAACAACAACATTTTGACCTTCAATGATTGGAAGTATTTCTCTTACCAATGAACTTGCATCTAATGATACACGTACATTTCTATCAAGTAAAGATTTTACAAGTAATTTTATTGCCTCTATATCTTGTATCGCAAGTCCCATCCCAATAGCAGTTGAATCAATATCTACAGGAACTTGCCCTAACATTTTGTTAACAGTTCCACGAGTAAGTTTAGAATCAGCCATTGGAATAACTATCAAATCAGGTGAAATCGAACGTGTTGAAAATGCATTAATTTTTGGAACACATGTGTATACAAGATCACTTCCAGAACGTAATGCCGCAAGTGATGAAAGTGCAGGAGCACCATGATAGATGTAACTTCCACCAACTATCAAGACTTTTCCATTATCACCTTTTCTAGAATTATTTTCACGAGAAGGAAGAAATTGTCGTACTATTTCTTTAGTAAGTTTAGTTGAAGCCAATTAATTCACTTTTTCTTTACTCTTTTCTTATTAAAGTGGACTTTTCTAGCTATTGCAAGATATGTAGTGTGACCAATGCCTTGGTATGAATGTCTAGTTTTACCTTCTCGAGCTTCAATACGACGAAGTATGTGTTCAGTACATTCTATATCAGTAAACTCATTTTCTACAAAAGCCATAGATAATTTTTCAAGTTGATTCATTGTAGGGCAAATTGCTACAACACTTCCACTGCTTTTGAGCATTTTTCTGACTTGTGGTAATACTTCCCAAGGATCACCAAGGTCAATTATTGCCAAATCCATATCCTCTAAAGGCATTTTTTTAGATTTTTTTAGATTCACTTCATGCATTGTGACATATTTTGACATTCCGGCCTTTTTGATATTTTTTTCTGCAATTTCCATAAATTTTGGTTCAACATCAAAGGTGTAGACGTGTCCGCGAGGATTTACAATACTAGCAAGAAAAGTTGTTAACGAGCCACTTCCAGTTCCAATTTCAACTATCTTTTGACCAGATTGAACACCCATTCGTGCTGCAATGTAACCAAAATCTTTTGGGTAAACAATTTGAGTACTATGCTGCATTTTCATTACATGATCGTGAATTGTAGGTTTTAACAGGTAGACGTATTTGTCCTTGTTTGTTACTAAGCGACTTCCAAATTCTTTTCCTATTGCATCAACATGTTTGATAACTCCAATGTGCGAATGAAATTGTTCTTTTTTAGAAATTTTTAGTAACCATTTTTTTGAATCATTGTAAAAAAACATAACAAGATCTCCTGATTTTATTTTTGCCATGTTCAAAATCCTAATTTTCTCGGGTTATAATCATTTTCCACGTTGTGAGCCCCACATTGCAACATGCAGTCTTGGTGAGAATGCAAAATTATGAGATTTTGCTAATTTTGAAATTGATTTTTCACGCATGCTAATTTCTTCTTTTGTTGATGCCTGAGTCATCAATTGTACTCTTTTTTCAGGGATTTTGTACTTTGAGATAAATTTTTTAATTTCAGGAATATCAGTTTCGTTCTCTACAACATATTTGAAGAAAGCATTTTCCTGGTTTGCAAAAAAGTAATAGCATTCATTATTTTCACAGAGTTCCAATGAATTTCCAGAGTTTTTAGTTTTTGGAGATACATTCCATTGATCAATCAGATCGGTCAACATTTTGTTTGGTAAAATCGTACAATTGGTTTCAACCTCTACATAAAAATCAGGTTTTAGAAAAGATAACAAATCAGCCAGATCATCTTGTTGTAGTAATGGCTCGCCACCAGTGATTACAAGATGTTTTATTTCAAGTTCCACAATAGCGTCTTTAACTTCATCAATTGTCATTTCTTTAACCTCCTTACTAAAATCATAATTCTTCCAATCCCAAGTGTATTTTGTATCACACCAAGTACATTTCAAATTACACTGAGCAGTTCTTAGAAAAATTGCAGGCTTACCAAAATTTGGACCTTCGCCTTGAATTGATTTGAAGATTTCATTTACCTGCATGATAGTTATTATTTCATATACCTTATATCCTAAACTCCCAATTTAGTCAGTATGATAAGAGAGTTAATCATTACTTTTGATTATCACAGTGGAAAAACGGTTAAGAAATTAAGAAAATTAGAATTAGAAAAAAAAGAGATCACGGACAAAGAAAGAATACATGAATTAAAAGAAGAAATTCAAATGCTACAGCAGGATTATGAATCAAAATTAAAGCCAGTTGTGTTGGAAATTGCATTTAACATTGAATCTCAAATGCAAAATATGTCAGATGATGAGATTTTTAAGAAATTTCAAATCAAAAATGCCGATTCATCAATCATAGGAGATTGTGTGTATAACATTTGCCAGAAATTAGAAAGACAACCATCACACAAAGTAATTTTAGAAATGATGCCAGAGAAATTTAGAACAAACTAATCTTCAGGACTATAACTTACAATTTTTTTCCAACCTTCAGTATCAGTACATTGTTCATTAGTCATTCGTGAAAATAATAAATCGTTTATTTTTGCAAATTTTTCAGTATCAAAATTAGATTCTTCCATATTTTCAATCATTTGATTTGCAAGACTCATGCATGCTTGTTCATGTAAATTTATTGCATTAGAAGGAAACAACATATTTGTTATTGCGATAAGTGTGATAATTGAAATTCCAATTATTAACCCGATTTTTACTATCTTATTCAGACCCATTATTTCATTTTAGAATGAAGATAAAATAAACAATATCATCATTCCCCTAAGGAAAAAAAGGAAAATCATTTTAAGATCTAAGCACTATACTGTACGATGAAACTTTTTGCCAAAACAGAAGAAAGTGGTACAAAATGCAAGAAATGTGGATCAGATTTGCATGATGCAGAGAGATTGAAAAGACATGAGAAAATTGCACATGGAAGAAGAATTGATGTCAAGTGCCGCAATTGTGGAGAAGAATTCAGAGACCCAGAAGACTTGAGAAAACACAGAAAAAAATGTAGATAATCAGATGTGGGAATCTAAAGTTTCTTTGGGAATGAGTTTTAATTTTACACGTCTTCGTCTAATTAGAACATAGTATTGTATAATTTCAGCAATCTGTTCTTCAACAGTATTCTCATGTTCATTACTTTCAAGCAAGAAATCGAAATAATCTTTTTCATTTAATTTTACAGTTATTTTTCTCAAAATTATAACAGGAGACTGATGAATATTATAGATTCAGTATGCGATTCATTGATTAGTAGTCAATCGGAATTACAAATGAAAAGATGAAAAAATGCATAATTTGTGGATGTAAAGACCATAAACTAGTAGGATGCATACGTCACAAATCAAAACAGTGTAGTTGTTATAAACAGGAATAATGTTAAAAAATTATGGGGTTATTTGGAAAAAAAGAAGACCCAGAAGATTTGATGTATCAAGCAATGACATTTCTAGAAAAAAATCAGCCAAAAGCTGCGATTTCATTATTTAAAAAAGTCACAAAGATTGACCCAGAAAATGTTAACGCGTGGTATAATCAAGGTTTAGCACTAAATCAACTGAAAAAATATGCTGATGCAATAACATGTTTTGATATGATAACACAAAGAAATCCAAATGATGCTCCAGCATTAAATAATCGAGGTATTGCAATGGCAGAACTTGGAGATCCAGAAGGAGCAATGGAGTATTATGAAAAAGCAATTAAAGCAGATTCAAGCTATGCTCCAGCATATTACAACAAAGGAGTTCTATTAGATAAAAAACTTGAACATGATGAAGCATTGAAAGTGTTAGATGAAGCAATTAAAATGGATCCAAAGAAACCAAATCCAAGATTTTACAAAGGAATTGTGTTAGGCAAAACAGGTAAACATGAACTTGCATTGAATTGTTTTGAGAATGTTCATAGAGCAAATCCACAACACCTTGATTCATTATTTCATAAAGGAATAGAGTTAGCAGAGTTGGAAAGACATGAAAAAGCAATAGAAGTATTCGATAACATATTGGACAAACATAAAGGAAATATCAACGTAGTTTATGCAAAAGCCAGAAGTAAGGCTGCATTAAATGAAGTCAATGAGGCTTTTGATTTGTTAAAAGTTGCAATAAAACATTCAAAGACCATCAAATTATGGGCAAGAAAGGAAAAAGTTTTTGAAAAGTTTTATGATGATCCAGAATTTCAGAGAATGGTAAAATAATTAGAGTATTTTCTTTCTAACTGCATCAATTCTTAAAATTTTAACTCTTTTCTTAGGCCCAATTAATCGCGCTTCATAAATTGGAACATAAATCTCTAAAATATCTCTAAAATCAAAGAGTTCTTCAGAGGATTTTGTTCCAGCATCAGCAGGTCTTTTTAATTTTGAAATGAGTTTCGATTTTGCAGCATCAATTGTAATTTCAGGTCTACGTATAGACTCTTTATCTTCATTGATTGTTTTTTTAGGATGTTTTTCCAATAATTTTACGGTGTCATTGTAAGAAAGATTAATCTCCTTTCCATGGTGATCAAATGAGATATCAGTTGTATTTTCAAGCATTACACGTTCCTGCATTAGTATTTTTATTTTATTTTTGAATGATGGTTCTAATTTACTTAGAACCCCATGCTTCTTTTTTACAGGAAACACTTCATCAGATATTATAACTTCTTGAACATCTTTGTCAACAGATAATGTATGTTCAGCATCACGAATAAAATCAACAGAGTATTTGCCAGATAACAGAAGAATTGATTCAAAATGCAAAGTAAGTGAATGTAGATGTATCTCACTTTTTTTAGGTTTATGAAGTAATGTTTGAAATGATTTCACTTTTCGTGAATCAATCATTTCTTCAGCATCATCAGAATCAAGCAATGGTTTTAATGAAATTATTTTTACTTTGGTATCGTTTTTTGTCATTTTAACTACATACCGTATGTCTATGTATTTTTAAATCATGTTAAACTATGACTCATATACAACATCTTGAGAATGTAAATTATGCAAAAAGAGAATCTTTTTACAAAATCAGGCATACCGAGTAAGAAAGCTAAAGTGAATTATTTTACAGGAAAAATAGCTGCAAAGGATATTTCAGCAAAAATTAAGCCAAGTACTGAAAAAATTTATCATGTAACATTCAAAAATGGAGCAAGAACTAAACTTCATTTTCATGATGCAGGTCAAACATTGATAGTTACAAAAGGAAAAGGTAGCCTAGTCATGTATAAGAAAATTGGGACAGGAATGAAGAGTTTTAAAATAAAAAAGGTAGAAAGCATAAACCTCAATAAAGGAGATTGCGTGCACATTCCTGCAAAGAAATTACACACACATGGTTCAATAAAGAAAAATGAAGAGTTTTCACATGTTGCAATCAACTCATTTCCAAAAAAGAATTCAGAACCAAAAACCATATGGTATGAATCAGATTTTAAAACAATTGTAACTGAAAAATTGTCATAAAATGAATACCAAAAAAATAGAAGAAACAAAATCATTTTCAGCACAAGAAGGAACAGAGATTAGACAAATTTTTTCACCTGCAGACACAGACAATTCAATTCGGTATAGTTTAGCACATTGTACAATAAATCCAGGAAATAGTTCAAAACCACACACCATGAAAACAAGTGAAATATTCTATATTTTACAAGGAAGTGGAATCATTCATGTTGGAACAGAGCAAAAAGAAATAACAAAAAATGAAACAATCTTTGTTCCGCCAAGGTCCAAACAGTTCATAGAAAACAATGGGGAAATAGATCTAATTGCACTTTGTATTGTAGATCCTGCATGGAAACAAGAAGATGAAGTCATGGAATAGAGAGCATGTTTTTAACATATTGGAGATAATGAAAGACGTTGAATTCAAGTCAAGCTTACAAGACATTAGAAATTCAAAGTAACACTGATTTTGAAGAAGTCAAGTATGCATATAGAAAATTAGCACTTCAATATCATCCAGATAAAAATAAAGATTCAGAAAGTGAAAAAAGATTCAAGATTATTACAGAAGCTTATCATTTTTTAAAAAATCAAAATAAACATTCTGCAAGAAAAAAACCAGAAAAACCTCGAGAGGAATCAGATTATACTCAAACTAGTCAAAGATTCTACAAGAGAAAAAAATGGGGAAAAGATGGAGAAGGAAAAACACCTGAAGCTGATTGGGGAAAGTACACAAAAGATTTCGAAGCAAATGAAGAGTGGTGGAAAAGATATGAAAATGAGTTTTGGGAAAAATATGAAAAAACAGTAAACGAACAAACAGACAAACAGTCAGAAGATAAGGGATTTCCAAAAAAGCATAAAGAATTTGAATTAAAAGTAGATGTTGATCAAAGTCTCTGTATTGGGTGCTGTAGTTGTGAGATGATTGCACCCGGAGTGTTTACTATTGACAAAAATACAAAATCAAATCCAAAATCAAGAGTTTACAATAAGAAAGGTGCAAAGAATCAAAAAATCATCAGTGCCGCAGAAACATGCCCTACCAAAGCAATCATTGTGGATAATTTAGATGAAAACCAAAGAATTTACCCATATTAGATAATCTTCAATTTATTGTAAATAGAATCAATCTCAGACTCAGATAATTCAATTTTATCTTTAAACATCGAATGCACAGGACCTGCAGAATCATCATTACTTCGAGGTATCAAATGAACATGCATATGAGGAATTTCTTGTCCGCTTTCTTTTCCATTATGAATTGCAATTAGAGTAGAGCCTTCAAGAGAGTCAACCTTTGAGGTCATTTTATGTACAGTATCAAATAATTTTTGATTTACATCAAAAGGTAAATCTTGAATTTTAGCATGATGTGCTTTTGGAATTACCAGTGTGTGCCCCTTTGCAACAGGAAATGCATCAAGAAATGACATGGTATCATCATCTTCATAAAGAATTTTTGTTGGAATTTCTTTTGAAATTATTTTGCAGAAAATACAGTCCATATTATTCACCAGAATCTACAATTTTTGCCCAAGGAAGTCCATGACCATAAGTAATAGTAACTAGTGTTCCCTCTTTAAGATTGCAGTTTTCAATAGTTTTTGGGATTCCATCTGGGGTGTCAACATAACAATTACCATCAGCTGAACGGAAGATTTCAACTTCTTCAGTAATATCTTCACGAATAAAGTTCCAAAATGGAAACACAAGCGTACTAAGAACAACACCTGCAACTGCCAAGGATCCCAAGAAAACTATCGCATATTTTTGACCATCAGATAATTCCAATATTTAATCACAGAAATTTTGTATTAATAATTTTACCACATGCCACCTTGTTCAACTCCACCCTTGGTGCTGAATTCAGGTTTCTTCTCAGGGACATTGCCATGTGCTTTTTTCATGTGTCGTTCTAATCTTTCAGGTTGATGTAATTCTAGATCACACACTTTGCATATGGTATTAGTTTTCTTATCATCATTCTTTTTCTTACCAAATAATCCCATGAAAGTGATTGAAAGAAGAATGATATAATGGTTTTTCAAACAGGGTGCGTGACAGTAAAAAATATCACAGTTTTAGGTTCAGGAGTCATGGGGCATGGAATTGCACAGGTTTCAGCAACTGCAGGATATAATGTAGTATTACGAGACATCAAACAGGAATTTTTGGATAAAGCCATGGAGAAAATCAAATGGAGTTTAGATAAAATGGTAACAAAAGAGAAAATTTCAAAAGAAGAGGCAGATGGAATTTATTCAAGAATCACTCCAATTGTAGATTTGAATGAAGCAGTCAAAGATGCAGAAATGGTAATAGAGGTAGTGCCAGAAATAATGGAACTAAAAAAACAGGTTTATGCCGAATTAGACAAGGCTGCAAAACCTGAAGTCATCTTTGCATCAAATACAAGCACATTACCAATTACAGAAATTGCAAATACAACAAGTAGACCTGAGAAATTCATTGGAATTCATTTCTTTAATCCACCACAATTAATGAAATTAGTTGAAGTTATTCCAGGTGAAAAAACAGGTCAAGAGATAACAGAAATGACACAAGAATTTGTAAAATCAGTAAATAAGCAAGCCGTGTTATGTAGAAAAGACGTACCAGGTTTTATCATTAACAGATTATTCATTCCAATGGTCCATGAAGCATGTTATCTACAAGATAGAACTAACGCAACTTTAGAAGAGATAGATTCTGCAGTGAAATTCAAACTAGGTTTTCCAATGGGAATTTTTGAATTAGCAGATTTTACAGGAATGGATGTAATCCATAAAGCAACAGTTGAGATGCATTTACGAGATAAAAAAGTAATCAATCCACATAAAACAGTAGAAAAAATGTTTGATGAAAAAAAATTAGGTCAAAAATCAGGAGAAGGCTATTACAAATACTCAGATGATAAATATGAAAGAGTAGCATTATCTGAAGAATTAGCAGAGAAATGCAATCCAATACAACTGGTTGCAAATATTCTAAACAATGCAGCTTGGCTGATTACAAACGGCGCAAGTGATATAGAAGAGATTGAAAAAGCATGTAATCTTGGATTAGGATTGAAAAAACCACTATTTGAAACCGCAAAAGAAATTGGTATCAAGAATATTGTAGATGAGTTAAACAAACTTGCAGAAGAGCACGGAGAGTTTTACAAACCAGATCCACTTTTAGAATCTATGATTTAATTTGTTCTAAAATATAATCAACTGCATCTTTTGGAGAATCAAAGCCAATGATTTTTACATTTTCTCTATGATCTAAATATTGATCAGCATATTTTGTGGCCATTCCACCAGAATTTTTGATAGTAGCAATTGGTTTTTTGTACATGTATGCAGCACAAATTTCAGATAAGGTTCCAGAACCACCACCTACAACAATTACACCATCTGCAGATAAGGCATTAAGAAAATCTCTAGATAGACCCATTCCAGAAGGAATTACAATATCACAATATTCATTTGCTAACGATGAATCATCTTGAGGGATAATTCCAATTGTCAGCCCACCACTATCTTTTGCGCCATGAGATGCGGCCTTCATTACTCCGCCAAGACCACCAGTGATCAAAACAGAGTTTGATTCTGCCACATGTTTTCCTGCATCATATGCAATTTTTTCAATCTCGGGAGTACAGCCATTATCATTATTTCCAATAATTAAGATCTGACGCATTTTTGCCATGTTATAATATCACATTGAGATAATATAACATAATTTAAAAAATAAAGCAAGGTTTAAAACAAAAAGAGAAATGGTCTGAATATGGATAAACGTTCAATGCCAGTTTGCTTTACTAACGAGCAATTCAAAAAGATCGAAGAAATTGCCAAGAAGAAAGGCATGTTAAACTCTAGTCAAGGTTTAGAGAAACTACTATCAGAACTCTAAATCAAAAAATTCTTTTTCTAATTTTATAATTTATTAGATCCTTATTTCACCATTCATTATGGGATTATTTGATAAAAAACCAGCAATTTGTACGGTTTGTAAAAAGGAAACAAAGCACAAGCATAAGGCAAAAAAAGAATGGTATGTGGAATCACCACTTTGTGGAGATTGTTACATGGATAAAATGCAAGAATCTTATGATTCAAACATTAAATCTAAATGTGCAACATGTGGAACACAGAAAAAGATTACAGATTTGTGGGAACCAAGATGGCAATGGGACATGAAAGGATTACTTTGCAAGACGTGTTTTGATAACAAAGAAGGTGATTTTAAAACAAAAAAAGAATTTTGCGTATTATGTAATAAAAAAATGGGATTCATCAGATATAACCCAAAACCAGAGTGGAAGGTCAAAGGTCAATTATGCCGAAGATGCTGGGATGAACAGAAAGCAAAGAATAGCTAAAATGAAATTTTTTGAGAAAATTCCATGTGATAAATGTGATCTAAAATTTAAGAATCAAGAAAAGTTAATGCAACATCTACAAATTACACACTACAAAGATTTACCATACGACTGTAAAGAATGTGGAGAAAATTTCTCAAATATGGAAGATATGAGAACACATTTGCAAAGAAAGCACAGTTATAAAAAAGACAGAGTCTAGATTGCTTTTACGTTTCTAACAAGACCAGGTCTTTTCTTTGTAAATACTCTAAAGCCACAAATACATTTGATTTCAGGTAGTCTTGCTAATTCTTCTAAAGCGGTTTCATGACCACATCTCATACATTTGTAAAATACATCAAATTTTTCTTCAGAAACTAGTTCTTCTAAATTCTCTTCAGACATAGTTGCTAATCACGAGTTCCATAATAAAAGGCTAAGTTATTTTAGAGATAACTCAATGTAGACGTCATCAGGGATTTTTAGACGCATTAATTGTCTGATTGCTTTATCATCTGCGTTAAGATCAATAATTCTTCTGTGCATTCTCATCTCCCATTTTTCATATGTTTCAGTTCCGCTTCCACATGGAGATTTACGGGTAACAACATTAAGACGTTTGACAGGAAGTGGGGTTGGACCTTTTACTTTAACACCGGTTTTTTTACCAATGCCCATAATTTCATCACATACACCACCAAGCTTCAAAAGACTGGTACTAGTTAATTTAATGCGAGCATTTTGAGCCATAATGACTCTATCTCTAAGGTGTGTGTGCTTCTGTAATTTCTTTTACAACACCGGCGGCAATTGTTGCACCCATGTCTCTTAATGCAAATCTACCCATTTCAGGGAACTCACTAAATGTTTCAATTGGTGTTGGTCTTACAGGTCTGATTTTAACAATAGCAGAATCACCAACTTTTAGGAACTTTGGATTTTCTTCATCCATTGCACCGGTTTGTGGGTTAATCTTTCCTAGAAACTCGGTAATGGTTGCTGCAACTTGTGCGGTGTGAGCATGCATGACAGGTGTGTAACCTGGTGCAATTGCAGTTGGATGATGAATAACTATAATTTGTGCTTTGAATTCTTTTGCAACATTTGGTGGTGCGTCTGGAGTACCCAATACATCACCACGTTTGATATCTTTCTTTTCAATTCCTCTCAAGTTGAAACCAATGTTATCACCTGCTTCAGCACTTGGAAGTTCTGCATGATGGGATTCAATAGATTTAATCTCACCTTGTGCACCAGATGGCATTACTACGATTTTTTGTCCTGGTTTCATCAATCCGGTTTCAACACGTCCTACAGGAACGGTTCCTACACCAGTGATTGAGTATACATCTTGAATTGGAAGTCTTAATGGTTTACCAATTGGTTTTTCAGGTGCAACGAAATCATCGAATGATTCTAAAAGAGTTTTACCTGAATACCAAGCCATATTTTCAGATTTTTTAACTAAGTTATCGCCTTTCCATCCAGAAACTGGGATGAATGGTACCACATCAGGTTTGTAACCACATGATTTGATTAATCCTTTACCTTTCTCTACGGCTGCTTTGTAAGCATCTTCAGAAAAGTCACTATCATCCATTTTGTTAATTGCAACAATAATTTGACCTACACCGAGTGTCTTTAGTAAGAAAGCGTGTTCACGTGCTTGTCCACCAGGTGCAATTGCGGTATCAGTTTCACCAGGTTTTGCAGATAGTACAAGAACTGCACAGTCGGCTTCTGAAGCACCGGTAATCATATTTTTGATAAAGTCTCTGTGTCCAGGAGCGTCGATTAATGTATAATTGAATTTTGGGGTTTCGAATTTTTGGAAAGCAAGGTCAATAGTAATTCCTCTTTCCCTTTCGTCTTTGATGTTATCCATAACCCAAGCATACTTGAAAGTATCACCCTTTCCAGTTTTCTCAGATTCAGCAGCATGAGCATCAATTGTTCTTTGGTCAACTACACCAAGATCCATCAAAAAGTGACCCATTGTTGTGGACTTGCCATTATCAATGTGTCCTGTGATAATCATATTCAGGTGTGGTTTGTCTGCCATAGAAAATTTCTGTCTAGTCCGCTTTATAATCATTTTCATTTTTTGCAATTTTTAGTATCGTTTTTTGCAATTTTTAGATCATAGTAAATTTGTGATTTTAACATATAGTATAAATCGAAGAAGAAAAAATCGTTAATATGAAAATTACAGTATCAGTAATCAAAGCAGATGTAGGCGGTATTGGAGGACATACACGACCTAGTGAAAATTTAATTCAAGCAGTTAGAGATACTGTAAAATCTGCAGGAGATTTACTAATTGATCATTATATCGGATATTGTGGAGATGATGTTCATATCGTCATGAGCCATACACATGGCGTGGATAATGAAAAAATTCACAAATTAGCATACGACTCATTTGTTGCCGGAACTGCAGTTGCAAAAAAAGAAGGACTCTATGGTGCAGGTCAAGATTTGCTTAAAGATTCTTTTTCAGGAAATGTAAAAGGTATGGGACCAGGAGTTGCAGAATTAGAGTTTGAAGAAAGACCAAATGAGGCATTCACAGTTTTTGCAGCAGATAAAACAGAACCAGGTTGTTTTAATTTTCCAATGTACAGATTATTTGTTGACGCATTAAGTAATACAGGATTAATTGTTAACAAGTCACTAGCAAAAGGTGTGATATTTTATGTCATGGATGTAGAAGAAGCCACAATTGCAAAACTTTCACTTTGGGAAGATAAACCAACTTTGGAAGCTGCACTAATGTATCCAGGAAGATATGTCATTTCATCAATTACTACAAAAGATGATGAACCAATTATGGATGCATCAACTGATAGACTACATAACATTGCAGGAACGTATGTAGGAAAAGATGATCCAGTATGCATAGTCAGAACACAAAAGAATTTTCCAGCAACTGAAGAAGCAGGAAGTGTTTTCAACAACCCACATTATGTAGCAGGAAACACAAGAGGAAGTCATAACATGCCACTAATGCCTGTGAAATTAAATTCCGCAGCAACTATTAATTTCTGTATTCCAATTGTCGAATCACTTGTGTTCAGCATGCATGATGGAAAGTTTACAGGTCCATTTGATGGATTCTCAACACCAGATTGGGATTACATAAGAGAACAAGCAACAATCAAGGCACTTGCAATTAGAAGTCAAGGATTTATCCATCCTGCAACACTTGTTCCAGATGAATTAGAATATGCCGAAGGATACAAAGATAGAATGGATGTAGTAAAAGAAAAAATGGTCCCAATGGATTCAAAAACAAATACCAGTGAAAGAAAAGAAAATTATGAAGATCCGGACTAAAGATCCCCATACAGTCTAAGTAAAGATTAAATCAATTGTAGTTATAGTATACACATGATTTCAAGATACGAATTTCAATTTTCATTCTTATCTCATAGTGTCACAAAAATTGCAATGACGATTGCTGCGGTATTGACATTTTCACATATCGTAGTTCAATTATTTGGACAAACAATTCCAGATATTTTTTGGTCAGTCTTTAAAGACATAGGTGCGGGATTCATCATAGTTACAGCATTTGCGTTTGCAGTTGCATGGTTCCTAAAAGCACGTCCACATAACAGACCAAAACATTACACAATAGTAGCATTTGATATTGATGGAAAAGAAACAGTTTTGCCGGGATTACGAACCGAGTTTAGAAATCACGACGTAGCATGGAGTTTTATGAAACAACACAAAGAGGCATATCCACTAAATAATTTTGCACTAGTATCAGATGTTAAAAAAGATCGAAAAAAAGTTATGTTCAGATACATTTAGTACAAAAGTTAATCAAATAAAACGTCAAAACTAAAACTATACATGAAATTTTCAATTATTTCAGACGCATTTCAGAAAATGGAAGCAACTAGTAAAAGACTTGAGAAAACAGACATTCTTGTTAAACTAATACAAGAAATTCCTGACGATGTAATTTCAAAAGCCATATACCTTATTCAAGGAAAATTAAGACCTAATTTTGAAGGGGTCGAACTCGGCATAGCCGAAAAACTTGTGATGAGAGCCATGTCAAAATCATCAGGCATACCATTAAAAAAAATTGAAGATGATTATAACAAAGGAGGAGATTTAGGACGAACTGCAGAAAATATTTTACATCAAAAAATTCAAACAACATTTGCATCAGAGACAATCACGTTAGAGAAAGTTTACGAAACATTATTCAAAATTTCAAATTTAGAAGGAAAAGGTTCACAAGAAATGAAAATGAAATATGTTTCAAGCATGTTAAATGATGCAACACCTCAAGAATCAAAATTTATTTTAAAGATTTTACTCGGTACATTACGCCTAGGTATTGCAGAAAATACAGTTATGGATGCACTGGCAATTGCATTTACCGGAAAAAAAGAGAATCGAGAGATAATAGAAAATGCATACAACGTTTCAAGTGATTTAGGAAAAGTTGCAGAAATAATTTCAACTGAAGGTCTAGAACAGATAAAAAAATTTCAAATTAAATTATTTAGTCCGATTAGACCAATGTTAGCTGATAGAACTAAAAGTGGAGAAGAAACAGTAAATAAATTTCAAGAAAAATTTGCTGCAGAATACAAATTGGATGGAGAACGAGCACAAATTCATAAACAGAAAGACAAAATAGAAATTTTTTCTAGAAGTTTAGAGATAATTACATCATATTATCCAGACATAGTTGAAAAAATTTCAAAATTAATTATTTCAGATGATGCAATTTTGGAAGCAGAAGTGGTTGCAATGAACTCAAATTCAGGAGATTTCTTGCCATTTCAAGAATTAATGCATAGACGAAGAAAATATGAAATTGACGAAGCCGTATCAAAATATCCTATCACAGTTAATTTCTTTGATGTATTATTTTCAGATGGAAAAAATTGTATGGAAATGAAATATGAAGAAAGAAGAAAATTGTTAGAAAAAATTATCAAACAAGATGACTTTGCCAGACTTATTCCAATGTCAGTTATAGAAAGTGAAGAACAAGTTTTAGAAGTTTTAGAAAATTCAATTAATTCAGGATGTGAAGGATTAATGCTAAAACATCTAGATTCTACATATCGAGCAGGTATTAGAGGAAGTAATTGGTTAAAACTGAAAAGAGAATATCAAAATGAATTAGGAGATAGTCTTGACTTAGTAGTAGTTGGGGCATTTTTTGGAAAAGGTCGGCGAACCGGCAAATATGGAACATTATTACTAGCAACATACAATGATGAAGATGATATTTTTCCGAGTATTTGTAAAGTTGGAACAGGTTTTACAGATGAAAGTTTAGATCAATTATATCAGATTCTTTCCCCCAAGGTTACTTTGAAAAAGAATCCGAGAATTGTTAGCGAGATGGAAGCTGATGTGTGGTTTGAACCAGAATTAGTTATAGAAATTGTCGCATCAGAAATCACACAAAGTCCAATTCATAAAACAGCATTAAATATGCTAAAAGAGAATACAGGGCTGGCATTACGATTCCCAAAATTTACAGGAAAAATTAGAACGGAGAAAAATTCAGAAGATGCGTCAACAGATGAGGAAGTTATAGCCCTCTACAAAGGACAAAAAAAGACAGTAAATCAGAATTAAGTTAAATTCGTTTAACCAAGCCTTAATATTCAGTACGAAAGTTTTGGTAACTTGTTATGTACAGTGGGGAATTAGAAGTACAGGCAAAACGAAAAGCAGTTGCCGTTTTACAAGACGAAATTAATAGGATATTGAATGCTGGAAGAAGTCTATCACAATTACCAGAATTAATTGTAAAAAAAGATAAAGCAGGAATTAAAGATGCATTAGAACAAATCGCATCATTAGAAGAAGAAGTTGAGAGTTTGAGAAGAAAGATTACCAGAGATGTAGCAGATGTTGGAGGTTTAATTCTAAACCGTGAAAACCTTCTAAATACCGCTTACACCATGGATGAAATTGCAGGGTATATCACAGGAATTGCATTCAAATTATCAAACATTAAAGCAAGCACACTAAAATCATCAAAATTAGAAGGAGACCTAACAGAGCTAATTGAACTAGTGGTAGATGAAATTTACAAATTAAATGAGATTATTAGAAGTCTAAATTCAGATTCTGCAAAATCAATTGAATTAGCACAAGATACACAAAAACTAGAAAGAGAAATAGATATCAAATATAGAAAAATGGTATTGAAAGCACTTGAAATTTCTACTACAAGTGAAATGTTATTGATGAAAGATACAATAGAAGGAATTGAAGAAATGGCAGATAAATGCCAAGAAGTTTCAGATTCATTCATTCTTCTGGCATTGAGTTTATAATTTTGAAGACAGAACTACTAGAGAGTCGTTTGATTGTATGGAATTTAGACGATTCTAAAAAATTATTCAGTCAAGGATATTATGGCAAACCAATTGGAATTCCAAAACCAAAATTAGATGAAATTAACGTTCCATTAATTTTAGATTTGATAGAAGGATATTATTTAATGAGTAAATCAAAAATTCAAATTTATAAAAATAAGAAAAAAATTACAATAAAGAAAATGTTTGAGATTTGTCAAGAACAACATCATAATTTTGAAAAAAAATTTCAAGTGTACAAGGATTTTAGAGATAAAGGGTACATCGTAAACCCAGGTATAAAATTTGGATGTGATTTTGCAGTTTACCAGAAAGGACCAGGAATTGATCATGCTCCATTTTTAGTTCAAGTGTACAATAGAAATGAAAATATGACATCAACCGACATCGTATTAGCAGGAAGATTAGCTTCTAGCGTTAAGAAACAATTCATTTTAGCAATTCCTTTTGGAAAAGAAAAAGTTGACTATATTGCACTTGATTGGTGGAAAGCTTAGAAACTTTTGATATGACCAGCTATTTTATCAAATATTTCAAATTGTGCTTTTGATATCTTGAACTCAAAACTATTTTTCCATTTTCCATAGATTCTAACACCTTTTGATGTAGGGTCAACGGTTATTGTTGCATCATCTACAGATTGTTGTGCTATAAGCTCGTTTAAGACAGAGTCAGAATTTAAGGTATCTGCAATTCGTCCACCTTGCCATTCAACTTTGGTAACTTTTTTTGTACCAAAATGTCCAGATGTTTGTAAAATAGTTCGTGCTGTAAGGTCTAGAGACGTTTCGGCTTGTCTTTTAACAATAAAGTGAGCTTGGAAACGGTCCTGTGCGCCCCATGGAAGTGGATTTGGATCTTGCATGATTACCCCTTCTGTATTATCTGAATGACATCAATGTTTGTTCCAATGACATCTAAACAGCCCTTGTTTGTAACCATACGAGTTGTTTGTGAAAACACCCTACTGTAATAATCATCATTTTCAACATCATCAGTTGCAATTTCTTTTGGAGTTGAATCTATTGCGATCTCTTTTAACATATCTGAGAATTTTTCAGGCATTGATTGAATAACAAATGTTTCAGGTTCTGTATCATGCATTAGCTATCTTCAAGATTACCCTCAAATAAAGATAATTCTCTAGTGACAAGTAATTAATATTGGAAATCTAACAAAATTTTTGTCAGATTGAAGTTTGAAGATAAAGTTGTTTTAATCACAGGTAGCGGAACCGGCATAGGAATGACGGTCGCCAAAAAATTCATAGAAAATGGAGCAAGTGTCATCATTTTAGGCAGAAGAAAAGAGCCGCTTGAAAGTACATCAGAAATGCTAACTAAAATCATTAATGAGAAAAATTCAAAAGGATTTGTCAAAATATTTTCAGGAGTAGATGTTAGTGACGAAAAATCAGTTACAGACATGTTTGATTCATTAAAAAATGATGGCATTTGTGTAGACATTATAGTAAATAATGCAGGAGTTTCAGGACCAGTAACATGCTTCTCACATGCATCATTAAAAGATTTTAGAAGTACAGTCGACATTCACCTTACAGGAACTTTTTGGACATCAGTACAAGCATTGAAAGTTATGAAAGAGGGAGGAAAAATTATTACAATTTCAACATTCTTTGCTGAAGAAAGACCATTAGAACAGAGACCATATAGATTCAGAGGCCCGTACACAGCATCACAAGGTGCAAAAAATAGGTTGGTGGAAGCTATGTCGTGGGAATTAACTGAAAAAGGAATAATTTCAATTGGAACTAATCCAGGACCAGTTCATTCAGATAGAATTTACAAAACAGTTTATCCAAAAGCAGCATCAGAATTTCTCAGAGTTAGCGGATTTGAAGATTTAGAACCTGCAGAAGTAGAGGCTGCAAACAATGAATTGTTAGGATTGCTTGGAGAAGACGACAATACAATTAAGAGTGGAATTAAAGCAGCTGCAGAAAAATTAGGAAAACAAGAAGATACACTAACAAATTTACTAAACAAAGTTCAAAGTATTGCAGAAAAAATTCAGAAAAATACCTCAACAATGATTGCAGATCAACAATTCCTATCACAAGATCAAGTTGCAACCACAGTTTTAACACTATCAGATGATGATCAAGCAAAAATTCTAAATGGAAAAATTATTCCAGGAGACAGGGTTTTCTATCCAGTAAGATCACATATCACATCAGTACCAGAAACTGTAAAACAATATGATTATTCATCAAAAATTGCAGTATTGACAATTGATGTAACAGATGAAGAAGATGCAAAGAAAGCTGAAGAGATTGCAACAAATGTTCAATCTAATGGAGGTCAAGCAATTTGTTTCATTTCAGACAAATGCCCAAAAGGAATTCAAGATTCAATATCAAATAAATTCCATTCACATGTAATTAATTTTTCAAATAATGAAGAAATTACAAGATGGTTCAACACTGCAAAATCAAAAGGAGATATTGAAATATTTATCCACATAACAGGTAAAGTTCCACTAATTTCAAAATTAACAGAATTATCTAGAAGCGAATGGGATGAATTGACAGAGAAATTCATCAACATTCCAGCTACTGTAAGTCAAAACGCAATGAGTATTTTTGTTCCTAATGGCTCAGATGATCCAAGACTTTTCAAAGATGCAAAAGGACGTATCATAATAATTGGTCCAGACCTACCACATGGTAAAAAGATAGGGGGTGGAGAAAGAGCAAAAGTAGAGGTATTCAGAGGCGCTCTAAGACCATTTGCAACAACGGTAAACCAAGAACTAAGTGATGTATTGAAATCAAATGTCAGAGTATTCCTAGTATTATCAGGAACAGTAGACGGTAAAGAACCAAACAATGCCAGAATTACAGATGCCGTGAATTATTTGATATCTGACGATTCAAAATCTAGTGCAGAAGTAATTTTCTGTCCTGATGAATCAAGATAAAAAAAATGGAAAAATTCAAATCATTAAAAGTAGGAAACGCATTTGTTTCGACAACAAGTATTTCAAAAAAAGAATTAGACGAATACCTTGGATTTTCAAGAATAAAAAATGCAATGTTTGAGATAGACTCTGGAAAAGATGAAGATAGAGTGATTTCAGGAAGAGCAATTATTTCACGAATGGAAGGAGAATTTACAAGGTTAAGACAAATTTATGGAAATTATATTGTGCTATATGGAATTGATGGAGATGAAGAATGGAAAAACAGACAAACCAGATTCGTAAGGCCAGTTTACACAGACCAAGTTATACGACTCAAATTCACAATTTCAGACAAAAGAGACATTGATGAAGAATATGGTTTGATTAGTGTAGATTTTGAGGCCACCTTTGAAGGTGGGGAATTAGTTTTGACATCAAAAAAAAATCTTTACAGGATTAAAAAAGAGCCCCCATCGAATCGATAACCAATTTTACTGCAGCGGCTAAAAGAACTATGGTTACAAGAATTTTTAATTTCCTTTCTTTAATTTCTAATGACAATCTAGCACCAAGTAAACCTCCACCAAATGCACCAATTGCTAACAAAAATGCTTGTAAGTAATCTGGATGTCCTAATGCAGAATGTACTAAAAGACCACTAAGAGATGCAAACATCAAGACAAGCTGTGCCGTAGGAGCAGCCTTTCTCATAGGAATGCCTATTCCAATAACCATTAAAGGAACAAAAATAATTCCACCACCAATTCCAAACAAGCTAGAGATCATACCTGCGAAGAGACTTGCACCTGCAGAAATTACCATCATCAAGACAGTTTGATTGTATGGTTTTTCATCTACTGCACGTTTTACAAAAATGTACACAGCAGAAGCAATCAATACAAGTGCAAATAAAATCTGAAATGATACAGGAGTCATTACATCAGATACAAGTGCACCCAAAACAGTTCCGGGAATACACATTAACCCAAGTTTTATTCCAATTCCAAATTCAACACGTTTTTGGCGTGCATAGGATACAGTAGATGCTACAGAATTACTAAAAGCTGCAAAAAGACTGTTACTTGCAGCAAGTGAAGGAGGAAATCCAGCAAAAGTCATTGCAGGTACAGCAATGATTCCACCACCAAGCCCAACAATAGAGCCCAATACACCAGCTGCAAACCCCAATGGAATTAGCCATAGATTTTCATACATTGTAAGTTAGGACAGAAGATCATGTGGTATATTAGATTTAGGAAAAAAAATTTAACTGCAATGAGAATGAATTGACACCATGAGTAAAGCATTCATTTTGATTAACTGTGAGTTAGGTTCAGAAGAACAAATTATTTCAGAGCTAAAAACATTTTCAGATATCAAAAAAGTTCAGGGTACATTTGGCGCATATGATATTATTGCAGAAATATCATCAGAGTCAATTGAAAAAATTCGAGAAACCATTACAGGTAAAATTCGTAAAATTGGAAAAATTCGTTCTACATTAACATTGACAAAAATTGAAGGTCAGGGACTATAATTACATAGGCGCAATATAGAAAATTACACTTACGTTAGTTGTAATTTCTTCATCACCCGACATTATTGGTGCAGATTTCATTGAAGACTCCATTGCCATCCCATCAAATGAGGCCCTCATAGGACTATCATAGTATGGAATTGCACTATCATGTATAACTACAGATTTCACTCCAACGATTTGCTGTTTTAATGGAACAAGTGCTTTTTCGGCTTTTTGTGTGGCATCAGTTATTGCATTGGCAATTAAATTATCACTGATTTTTTGAGATTTATCATCAGACAATTGAAAAGATACAGTGTCAACACGATTCGCACCAGAAGATACAGCGGCATCAATAATATTTCCAGCTAAATTAATTTTGTCAGTTTGGATAGATAATATGTTAGAAACACGATAGCCGATTAGAATTTGTTGATAATTTCCATTAGAATCCTTTATGCTATCGTATAAGGGATAAATTCTAAAATTCGATGTTTGTATATCATCTTCAGATATTCCAGAGCTAGTTAATGACGAAATAACAGAGTTTAATGAATTAGAATTTTTAGACAAAGATTCATTGGCAGTTTTTGCTTCAGATTCTACTCCAAGAACTACGATTAGTGTATCAGGTTCAGAAGATGCAGATGCAGTGCCGGTAACCGAGATGATATTTTCTGTATAATCAAATTCTTCTGTCCAGTGAGTGATTATCTCATCACTTATTTCAGATTCGGCATCTTGGGATTCAGCTTGATTCTCATATTGAGTTAAAGTTACAGCAAAGGCTAAAACAAATACAACGCCAACTATCACAGCGATGTTAATGCGAGTATCCATAGAATTTATCAAAGAAGATAGTATAAAAATTCACGAGTTAGATATAGAATAGAAATGAAGGATATTCCAATGATAGACCCAGTTACAGAATTAAAAAAGTTGTTTGAGGCCAAGAAATTTGATGCGGCAATTGAATTCTGTCAAAAACTACTAGAAAAAGATCCAAATGACCCTATTGCACTACAGAATCTAGGCACGGCATACTATATCGTAGGTGCATATGAAGATACTATAAAATGCTGTGATAAAATTATAGAAAAAGATCCAAATGAAGAACATGCAGTAAAAAATAAAATGCGTGCATTAGAAAGATTGGAATTACATGAACAGGTTTTAGAGTGTTGTGAGATCCTATTATCAAAGAATGATAAAGATGTGGATGCATTGGTTACAAAAGGTATTGCCCTTAACAAAACAGGAAAACATGAAGATGCATTAACACTGTACGATTTATCTTTAGAGTTGGATAAAACAAATGTGGATGCATTGATGAATATGGCAGTAACCCTAAGTTATTTAGGAAGATACCAAGATTCAATTCCATATTACGATACAGTTCAACAAATAATGCCAGAATTTTCTAGAGCTGCTGTTGAAAAATCAAAAGCATTTAAAGAATTAGGGAGAGAAGACGATGCATTTTTAGCTGCACAAGGCGTGAGGTTAAAAGATGCAGAATTATTGAAACAAGATGCAAAGGATAACAAATATTCAGTTCAACATGCATTCCTTTTGAAGAGGTATAAAAGTTCAGAAAAAAAGAATTAACTACATTCTTTCAGGAGCGTCAATTCCAAGTAAACCCAATGATGTTTTAAGAGTTTTTTGAAATGATACAACAAGACATAATCTTGCGTTTAGTAACTCCGTAGTTTCAGATGCCAAGACCTTAACATGTTCATAAAATGATGAAAAAGTAACTGCTAATTCATATGAATATTTTGCAATTACTTTAGGTGATAAATTATTAACAGAATCATTTACGTGAACATCAAACATTGCAATTTTTTTAATTAGATTTTTTTCATATTCAGAAGATAATAATTCAAATCCTGAATCAAAATTTGGTTTCACATTTGTTTTTTCAAGAATTCTAGATGCACGTGCATACGAATATTGAATATAACTACAAGTGTCACCTTCCAAACGAAGTGAATTTTTCAAATCAAATGTAATAATTTTGTCAAGATCCGGTTTTATCATTTCATAACGAATGGTTCCAACTGCAACAATGTTGGCAATATTTTGAAGTTCAGATTCAGACAAATTTTCATTTCGACTTTTGGATTCATCATAAACGCGTTTTGTGAGAGTTTCAAGCACGGTATCGGCATTTACATACAATCCTTTTCGTCCAGACATTTGTGCAGATTCGCCATCCACAGATAGGCCTAATGATTTTACAGTATCAGCACTCAAAGTTACAGATTCATAGCCCAGATGTGTGTATGCACCTTCTTCTTTGAATTTTGCCATCAACCCCGATACAATTTTTTGTAAACGAATTTGTCGATTATCAATAACAGTGATGACCTTACTTCCAGAGAAATTTAATTTGTTATCACCCTCCAATGTTGTTTCATAGAGTGTTTGAGAATTTTTTTGTGTAGAATGTATTTTGTAATGAAATGGATCCTCAACTAAACCAAGCTTCCAAGCAGCATATGGAATATCTTTTGCAATGTATGTTGCAACACCATTACTTCTCACCAAAATTTTGTCATCCTCACCATCTGCAGGAATTACCCAACAACCGGCATTATCTCCTTTATCTTCATACTTGATTTGATTATCAGATTTGAGTTTTTCAAAAATTGTTTCCCATAATTTTGAATGTATTATTTGAGATTCAAAATTGAGACAATCATAGAAAACTCCTAAATTCCAAACTGTTTTCAATTGTTCATTCAATACTTTTCTAGTGATAGTTTGTGCAATTTTTGAAACTTCACTGGATCTATCTTCAATCTGTTTTAGAATTTCATGTCGTTTTCCTTCTAATTCCTTATCAGATTCATATTTTTCAGTAGTTTTTACATATACGGTATCACCACAATAATGATCAAATTTTTCATTGTTAGGAGATTCTTGTGAAAAACCAAGTTCCGTAAAACCAACTATAATATCTGCAACTTGAAGACCAGAGTCATCCACATAATTTAGTATCTTGACATCATAGTTTGCTTTTTTTAGAATTTTGGATACAACATCACCTAAAATTATATTTCGTATATGCCCAACATGCAAGGCTTTGTTTGGATTTACCGAAGTATGTTCTACAACAATTTTTTCATTATTTCCAAATTCAAGTGTACCGTAATTTTCTTGAAGAGATAATCCAATAACAAGATCATTGAATTTTGTGTAATCAATACTAAAGTTAAGATATCCACTTGGATGTGATTCAACATTTTTTATTTGCGGCATATCATCAAAATTGTACATCTCGGATAATTCTCTAGATATTTCCTGAGGGCTTTTTTTGAGCTGTTTTGAGAGTAGAAATGGGACATTACATGTAATATCTCCAAATCCAGGCTTTGCAGATTCTACTGAAAATTTGACAGGCTCACAATTTTTTGCTTCCAATATTTCATCAGTTTTACTTCGTATATTTTCAAGTAAATTGAGAAAGACCATACATTTAGAATTCAGATGATATCATATCTAAGCCTTCCAATAGGCCTTCACCTGAATTTTTTGTGGTTACAATTTTTGCAATTTCTTTTAATTCTGGAATTGAATTATTCACCGCAATATTGTTTTTTACAGTTCTAAATAGTGGAACATCAGTTTCACTATCACCTAGAGCAATTGTATCTTCAAGATCAGCATTTAACATTTCAAGTGATTTGATTAATCCTGAACCTTTGTCAATACCACGGGAATTGATGTGATAAGCATAACCACTATCAAAAAGTCCTACGTTGAATCCTTTTTCATCTAATAGTTTTTGGGCATTTTGTATATCAAAAGTTCTATCTAAAACAACTTCGGTAAGTCTAGGAAAAACAGGTTTTTCTAAAATTGGTTCATCTAGTATTCCTTTTAGATATGAAAAAGCATTTTGACATTCATCTTTATTTCCAAGCAACTTGTGAGTCATTATTTCTCCATGAGTGATACAGCCTCCATTTTCACCCACACCAAGCAATGTTAGTCCACCAAATATAGAAAGAATGTATGCCTCTACTGAAGAACGACCTGTAACAAAAATTACATGATGCCCATCATTTTTTAAATTTCTTAGTTTTTCTAGAGCCTTTAGATGAATTGTTCCAAATCCATTTAGCGTAACGGTTCCATCAATATCTACTGCAAGAACTTTTTTCTTCAATGATCTTTCATTTTAGATACCATTAATGAGTAAAGCGTTAGAAACCTTTGATATTGAGTTAATTTGTAAAGAAATTGAATACTAATGGGAATTCCAGAAAAAATTAAAGCTATACAAGATGAAATACTTAGAACACAAAATAATAAAGCGACAGAACATCATATCGGATTACTAAAAGCAAAAATTGCTAAACTAAAAAGAGAACAAGAAACCGAACAGGTCAAAAAGAGTGCCAAAAAACAAGATGGGTTTGATGTAAAGCGGACGGGAGATGCTACAGTAGTTTTTATTGGATTGCCCAGTGTAGGTAAATCCACGTTGTTGAATAGGTTAACAGGCTCAAAATCAGCAATAGGCGCATATCAATTCACCACATTAACAGTAGTGCCAGGAGTGATGAATTATAGAGGAGCCAGAATTCAAGTTTTAGATTTACCAGGAATCATTAAAGGAGCATCAACTGGAAAAGGGTTAGGAAAGAGAATTCTTTCAGTTGCTAGAAGTGCAGACATAGTCTTATTGGTACTGGATGTTTTTCAACCATATCATGAAGATGTGTTAATCAATGAATTAGGAAACATTGGAATCAGATTAAATCAAACGCCCCCAGATATTGTAATTGAAAAATCAACAACAGGTGGAATTGCAGTTGCTCAGCAAAAAAAATTGAAAAAAATGTCAGAGAAATTATTGAAAGAAATTTTGAACATTTATGGATATACTAGTGCAAGAGTGGTTATCAAAGAAGATATTGAATCAGAGCAGCTTATTGATTTCATAAATGGAAATAAGACATATGCAAAAGGAATTACTATTTTAAATAAAATTGATCTGGTTGATGAAAAATTTCTAAAAGATGTGTCAAAAAAATTAAAAACAGATTTTATACCAACCTCAGCAGATTCAAATAAAAATATTAATCAATTAAAAGAAAGAATTTACAATGAATTAAAATTTATTCGTATTTATCTTAGACCAAAAGGTGGAGAGACTGATTTTAAGGAACCATTAATCGTTAGAAAAGGGAACACAGTTGCAGATGTTTGTAACAAATTACATAGAAATATGAAAAAAGATTTCAGATTTGGATTGGTTTGGGGTAAAAGTGTAAAGTTTGGAGGACAAAGAGTTAGTCTAAATCATGTTTTAATTGATGAAGATGTCTTAACAGTAGTTAAAAAAAGATGATTCTAAAAAAAGAATTTTATGAACGAGAAACCATAACAGTAGCAAAACAATTGATTGGAAAAAGACTGACAAGAAAAATAAAAAATATAAAATTAACAGGGATTATTACAGAAACTGAAGCATATAGAGGAAAAGATGATTTTGCGAGTCATGCAGCCACGAATTTAACAAAAAGAAATAGCATTATGTTTGGACCGGTTGGAATGTCATACATCTATTTTACTTATGGAATGTACTTTATGCTAAATGTCGTTGCAAAAAGTAAAAAACAAAATGCAGGTGCAGTCTTAATTCGAGGAATTTATCCACAAGATGGAATTAAAATTATGATAAAAAATAGAGGCACGAAAGATATTACCAAGATTACAAATGGACCAGGAAAGATAACAATGGCAATGGATATTTCAATGAAAGATAATAATCTGGATTTAACAAAAAAATCATCAATATACATAAGTGAAGGAATTATTCCAAAAAAAATTAAAAAATTACCACGAATTGGAATTTCAAAGGCAATGGATAAAAAATGGAATTTTAGTATTAACTCAAAAGATTATTTTTGATCTTGATCATCATCTTCTAGAGTCCAAGGAAGAAAGCGTCCAAGTATGCGACTCCAATCCATTCTCAACATTAATACAACTACAGCAGTCATTGCAGCACCAAAAACAACAATGCCAATAATTATCGGAGTAGGATCATCCAAATCTTCAGGCTCCGTAATTCCAAACATTTCAAAAATTGGATCAACTACAGGGCCACTCAAATAATGTGCAAGTATTACAATTGCATAACACAAAACAAGTTTTCCCGTTAAGGTTGCAATAAAGAATCTTAATGGATTGTATTTTGCCAACCCTAATGGAACATATATGATATCATCTGGAATCGGTGTGGCGGCAGCAACAAATGCAGCAGCAGCACCATATTTTTTAACTAATCTTTGAAATGGCAACATACGTTGTTTTGTTTTTTCCGACATAATTTTTCTGCCACCATAACTAATTCCAAAAATTATTTGTTTTGCAACAGTAGCAGTAACTGCTGCAATTATTGCAAGAATGTGAAGATCGAATTGATTACCTACAGACATTGTAACTAACAAAATGAAAGATGGAATTGGAACGAAAGGAATTAAGGAACCGAAAAAGCTAACTAACGCAAGACCGAGATATCCAACTTCCGAGGAAAAGAATGGAATAAAGTCCCAAAGATCCAATAGATTACAAAATTTACAACCGTATATAAAAAAATGGAATTCAGTTAATCATTAAAATATTCGAAAATGGGTAATTAATTAATGACTGAAAATGAAGACTACGAAATAGCAGATTTAATCTCAAAAATCAGCCCATATATCAGATTTATTGGCGTAATTAGCAAAACAGGAGAACTTCTTTCATATTATAGAAGAGAAGATTTAGATCCATTATTAGACCAAAAAAAGACACAATACCAATTTGCTCAAATTGCAATTAAAACAGAACTTGAAGAGCAGTTTGATGATCAATTAGGAGAAACCGAATTTGTGTGGGAGGAAAGAAAAGAGGTACAAACAATGTCATTTGCAATTTCTTCAAAAAGAATTTGGATTACAATTGACAAAAAGGTTATTCGCTCAGAGATGCTCAGAATTATAGACTCGTGTCTTCCAATTGTTAAACGCTATTCATAATATTTTATAAAAATTAAAAAAAAATATAGTAGTTACTCGATAATAGATTGTTAAGAAAATTAATTAAAATTACTAATCTTAGTCTACTTTTTTCACTGATTTTGCGGCTGGGCCTTTTTCTGATTCACCAATCTCAAACTCAACTTTATCGCCGTCATTAATTCGACCTTCGACTTCTGTCATATGGACAAACAAGTCTTTGTCTTCATTTTCACGTTCGATAAAACCGAAGCCTTTAGTTTGGTTAAACCATTTTACGGTTCCTGTTTCCATCTTAATTTTTGTCAATTAACACCACTATATCAATTAATGAAACAGTCAAATTCTATCAAAAATAATCAATTATGTTGGCTGTAAGACCATGCATGCCTAAGCTCATGTATGGCATGCTAACGGTTTATTCACAAAATCAGGTTATTTACACTTGAATCAAGTATTTTATACGTAAAATTAATCATTAGAAATAGATCGGTTTCTATACTAGTGATAATTAAAAAAAAATATGGTAAAGTACCTATGTAAAAGCTGTAAAACAGAATGTGACGATATTACAGAACACATGACAAAAGTACATAAATTCTCAAAATGGATTATGGAAATACAACTTAAAACAAATCCAAATACATACAAAAATTGTTTCACTAAAATTTGAGTAAAATCTTACAAATATAGAAATAAATTTTGTAACTTTATTCTTTCATTTTATTCTATTCATAAAGCCAACATGAAACATAACCAGTGTTAGTTTTAATTTTTGGAGGATCTTTTTTACATTTTTCCATTGCTTCAGGGCATCTATCATAGAACTTACAACCATCAGAAGGATTTATCAAATTTGGGGGGATTCCCGGAATAAATTTTGGTTTTGTGTTTTTTGATAAGACAGGGATAGATTCCAACAGTCCTTTTGTATAGGGATGCTTTGGTTCAAGAAAAATTTGTTCTGAAGTTCCAAACTCAATCATTTGTCCCCCATACATAATTCCAATTTTTTCAGCAACCTCCGATAAAACTGCTAAATCATGAGATATTATCATAAATGATTGACCCTCTTTTTTTAATTTTTTAAAGAGATTAACAATTTGAGCTTGTATTAGAACATCCAGTGCAGTAGTTGGCTCATCCGCAATCACAAACTTTGGTTTTAAAATTAATGCCATAGCAATAACAACTCGTTGTTTCATACCTCCGCTTAATTCATGAGGAAATTTCTTCAATACAGATTCAGTCAGATTAACAGAGTTCAAAGATTGAATTATGGATTGTTTCGAATCACCTTCAAAATTATGTTGTTTTAGAATTTCCTCAAATTGTTGTTGTATTGAAAAAACTGGATCAAGAGAATTCATCGCACCTTGGAAAATCATAGAAATTTCTTTCCAACGTATAGTTTTATCAAACTCATCAGATGGCACATCAAGTAAAGATTTTCCATCAAATTCAATTTTTCCAGAATAAATTTTTCCATTTGAAATCATTTGAATAATTGACAAACCAAGTGTACTTTTACCACATGCACTTTCACCTGCAATTCCAATTGATTCCCCTTTATCTATTGAAAATGTAACATCCTCTAATGCATGAACTAATCCTTTTGAGGTATTATAACGAGTAGTCAAGTTTTTGATTGCGATAAAACTCATATTTTTAGTTAGGAGAGGTTAGATTAAGTTTTTACTTGTGTGTATTTTCATCATTACATGGAGATTTCAAGAACACATCTCATTGAAGATCTAAATTCATCCATGGAAGGAAAAGATGTTATCTTTGGAGGATGGGTAGTAGATCTTCGAAAGCTTGGGAAAATGGCATTTTTGACTGTAAGAGATGTTACAGGAATGTGTCAGGTTATAGTCAAAGGAGATTCAATGAGTTTACTAGAAGGGTTAAACAGACAAAGTGTTGTAAGAATATTAGGAAAAATACAAGCTAGCAAAGCAAAGGATTTTGATTTTGAAGTTTCTGCAACAGAGATTCAAGTTCTTGCAAAAGCAGAATATCCACTCCCAATAGATCCAATTGGAAGATTAGAGAGTGACATCGATAATAGATTAAATTCAAGAGCTCTGGATATGAGAAACCAAAAAACAGCATCAATTTTCAAACTAAGAAGTAAAGTTTTAGCATCAATTAGAGAGACACTCATTAAAAGAAAATTCATCGAGATTAATACCCCGAAAATTATAGGCAGTGCAAGTGAAGGAGGAGCTGATTTGTTCAGCCTTGATTATTTTGGGCAACAAGCATACTTGGCTCAAAGTCCACAATTGTATAAAGAACAAATGACAATTGGATTAGAAAGAGTATTTGAGATTTCATCATTTTATAGAGCAGAAAAATCACACACAGGAAGACATCTGAGTGAATTTACTAGTGTTGACATTGAAGCTGCAATGATGGATTATACAGACGTGATGGACGTCTTAGAATCCATCATAGTGGATGTTTTCAAAAATACATCTGAAAATTGTAAAACAGAACAACAAGAGATCGGATATGAAATTAAAGTTCCATCTTCACCTTTTGAGAGAGTGACATACACACAGGCATTAGAAGAATTGGGCAGCATGGATATCAAGATAGAATTTGGAGATGATTTACAAGATTCACATCTCCGTAGTTTAGGACAAAAACATCCAGGATTTTTCTTTTTGACAGACTGGCCTATGAAGCTAAAACCATTTTACATTCATGAAAAAGATGATGATTCTACACTTTCACGTTCGTTTGACTTACAATATGGATATCTTGAACTTTCATCTGGAGGACGAAGATTACATGATCCAGAACAGCTAAAATCCAGATTAAAAGAACAAGATCTAGATCCTACAAGCTTTGAAGAACATCTGAAAACATTTGGATGGGGTATGCCGCCACATTCAGGTTGGGGTATGGGATTAGATAGATTGATGACAGTTTTGATTGGAATTGACAATGTTCGAGAGGTAGTTTTGTATCCAAGAGATCCAGATAGGCTCAAACCATAAATTTTATTGTAAAAAATTAGATAAAAAAAACAAACATTGGTGACAGTGTTAGATATCAGATTAAATTGTATTTTGAACAATTAGAATGACAACTGAAGAACGTAGTAGAGCCGCAATATTGGGATGGATAGGTCACGATCTCGCAGCACTAAAACGAAGCTATGCATCAGTAAAAGGTTGGGAAACTAGAAGAAAAAATTAACAGTACTATAATCGACTGGTAATTTCACTAGTGAATTCCTGTGTGGAATTTTCTCCACCAATATCTTTAGTGGTAATGCCAGATTTTATCAAATCTAATACTACATCCTCAAGTTTTTTGCCAGCAGAAATACAATCAGAATCATTATTTTTTGAGCCCAACCAATCCAACATCATTTTTGTAGATAGTATGAATGAAGTAGGATTAGCAATTTGTTTACCAGCAATGTCAAAAGCAGCTCCATGAACGGGCTCAAATAAACCAAAATTATCACCTAAATTTGCAGCAGGTGCCATACCTAATCCACCTACAACTTGAGACGATTCATCAGATAAAATATCACCAAACAAGTTTGTAGTCACAATTACATCAAATTCATGAGGAGCTCGAATCAAGTTCATTGCACATGCATCCACATACATTTGATCAAAACGAACATCAGGATAGTCCTTGGATATATCCTCACAACTTTTAGAAAAAATACCATCAGTTAATTTCATAACGTTTGATTTGTGAACACATGTTACGCGTTTTTGTTGATTTCTATCCATTGCGGTTTCAAATGCATGTTTTGCAATTCTTTTTGATGCTTTTTCACTAATTATTCTTAATGCTACAGCAGTATCATCTATCTGAAACTCTTGACCAGTATAAAGATCTTCAGTGTTTTCACGTACAATTACAAGATCAATATCATTTCTTAAAGCAGGTGTGTTTGGATATGATTTTGCAGGACGAATATTTGCATACAAATCTAACTTTTGTCTTAATGCAACAATTACATCTTTAGCACTTTCTCCAACAGGAGCTTTCAAACATGCATCAGATGATTTGATCGATTCAAAAACATCATCAGGTAATGCATTACCAGTTTTTTTAAGTGCAGCATCACCAGCTACAAGAGTTTTAATGTCAAATTTGACATTTAATTTATCATGAATTGTATCTAAAATTGTATTTACAGATTCAGACAATTCAGGACCAATTCCATCACCAGTTATTAAAGAAATGTTATACATACACAATCACCTAAAATGTTGTAATGATTAAATCTTCTTTTCCTTTAGAATATTTTTTAACATTATACGATTAATTCCGTCAACCATAGCTTGTACACTGGTTGTGACAATATCTTCACCCACAGATTTAGATGAGATAATACTACCACGTGCATCTTCAACTTTTACTGTTACCTCACACAATGCATTAGCGCCGCCAGAAATAGAATCTAATTTGTATTCCTTTAATCTTACTTCATCAGTTATCTGACTTGTAATTTTCTGTATTGCATTTAATGCGGCATCGACAGGACCTACACCAAAGTCAGTTGCAGAAAATTCTTGTCCATCAATATTTAATTTTACAAATGCATAAGGCATTGTTCCAACACCTGTCGATACAGAAAACCCTGTTAATTGAACAATTCGTTTTAATTTATTATTACCAATCACTTCATTTGCCATAGATAACAATTCAACTTCTGTGACTTGTTTTCCTTGGTCACCTAATGCCTTTACCTTCTCTAAAATTTGCTTTGTTTGTTTTTCATTTGGTTCAACACCATACTCTTTGAGCATTGCATTCATACCGTGGATTCCAGCATGTTTTCCTACCTGTAACCAACGTGTTCGTCCTACAATTTCAGGACTAATTGGCTCATAAGTTAAAGGATTATTCAAAACGCCGTGAGTATGAATGCCAGATTCATGACCAAATGCATTTTCACCAACTATTGCTTTATTTGGTTGTACAGACATTCCTGCTAATTTT
>Ga0257121_1000224_pt1 | contig 50238 bp, 39 predicted proteins | sample SI106_100metaG_FD_190180 | JGI IMG/M metagenome (GOLD analysis project Ga0257121, IMG submission 190180) | Marine microbial communities from Saanich Inlet, British Columbia, Canada - SI106_100 | ecosystem: Environmental > Aquatic > Marine > Inlet | place: Canada: British Columbia | collected...
TGAAGGTACATATAAGTTCTTAAAAGGCGTGTTTTCTAGGATTTTTCCATTCACAACAGAATTCTGAGCTACGCCACCTGAAATACATAGATTCTCACATTTGGTTTTATCATACAAATCATTTAAAATATGAAACATTATTTTTTCCGTATGTCTCTGAACTGAACATGCTAAATCAATATGCCACTTTTCAATTTCCTCATTAATGTTTCTACTTCTTCCAAAAATATTTTCCCATTCTTTTGTAAATAAAGATTCAATTTTGGAGTTTCCACCAGCCCAATCCATATCTACACCCTCATTAAAATGTTTAAAAAATTTCTTATTTAGTTTAAACGATCCATTATCAGTAATATAAATAATTTTTTCTAATTCTTTTAGATATTTAGGATTGCCATAAGGAGCAAGACCCATTACCTTGTACTCATCTCCATAATTTGGAAAACCTAAGAATTGAGTGACTGTTGTATAAAAAATACCTAATGAATGTGGATAATTTATTTCATTTAAAATTTTAAACTTATTCTCGGATCCTAAAGCTGTCATTGTTGAAGTAAAGTCACCAAAACCATCGATTGAAAGAATAGCAGCATTCTTAAATGATGAAGCAAAGAAAGAAGATCCAATATGACTTCTATGATGCTCTATATTATGTATTTTAGCTTTAATTTTGTTAGATGGAATCTCAAATATAAGTTCTAATTCTTTTTTAATTGACACAACTTTTCTAGAATTTATAAATCTTTGTAAAGCACTTAAAATACTTAATGGATTTTTTAAGATATATAAAATTTTCTTGTGTAAATTAATCTTAGGATTTCGAGAAATTGTAATATGATCAATCATATCTATTGTAATTCCTTCGTCATTTAGACAAAACTTAATTGCTTCACTAGGAAATCCAGCCCAATGTTTAATTCTCCTAATTCTTTCTTCTTCAGTTGCGCAAACAACTACACCATCTTTTATTAAACAAGCTGAAGAATCTCCATGAAATGCGTTTATTCCAAGTATATACATTAATTTTTCATTAATAAGGTTAAGAATTTATCTGTAATGATTTTCCAATCAAAATTGTCTTTCACATACTTTCTACAATCTTCAGATGTGAAATCCCTCTCTTTTACTTCATGAAAAGCAGTACAGAAATTTGCTTTTTGGTTTTTCGCAAATATACCACAATTATTTCTCTCTATATCTCTCCAAGAAGTTTTGTCAGAAACCACAACTGGCACTCCACAAGATAATGCTTCAGATACTACAATTCCAAAACTCTCAAACTCAGAAGCTAAAGAAAAGAAAGAACAATTACTAAGCAATTCTTTTTTCTGAGAAAAATTTACTAAGCCAATCATAAATACTGAATCTTCTAACTTTAATTCCTTTATCTGATTCTCTAAAGCATTTCTCACTCCATCATCAGCTCCAGCAATTAATAATTTAGCATCTTTATTTTCATCCAGATACAATTCAAAAGCATTAATTAAAATATCAAAACGTTTAATTTTATGTAATCTTCCCATAGAAAAAACTACATCTGAAACATTTTTAAAATCTTTATTTGCATATTTTTTAAGTAACTCTTTTTTATCCATTTTATTAGAATTACTAAAACTATCAACATCAATACCATCAGGAATTATTTTAACATCTACTTTAGGAAAATAAAATAAAATATCTTCTTTCTCCAAATAAGAAGACGCTTGCCAGATTATTTTGTTCTTAAGTGGTGAAATAAATAAAAATAACCATAATCTCTTCAACCAACTTCTTTTGTTGGAAAGAGTAAAACTAGAGAAACTACCTCTAGGGCATAAAATTATTTTCTTTCCTAAAAAAACTGAAAACAAGAGAGAAAACAAAACTGTATAATGAAATAAATATTGAATATAAACTACATCTGATTTTTTGATATCTGAGAAAACACCAAACAAAAAGGAAAAAGAAAAAATATTAATAAGCTGTTCGTGATAATATCTCACAAACACATTCTCTGCTTGTTTAATATGTTCTTTTGTGTCTATATCTTTTATTCTCTTATTCCCATTTGCATTTGTTGTAGAAACATAAACTTCAATATTCTTCTCTCCTAATTTCTTTGATAAATCCCAAGTAGAAGAAATAGGGCCTCCATAAAATATTGCTGGGTAAAAAGAAGAAGAAACTAAACAAACTCTCATCTCACGAATTCATTTTTATAATACCAATAATACAGAATGTTGTCCCCTCCTTTTAATATAGATTTAAATTCTTTTTCTGATGCAAACTGAACTATACTTCTCCTCTTTACAGATGGAAAAACCTCAGAACAATATGGTCCAGAAAGTGAAGAGAATTGTTTATCATATCCTACTTCTAATGCTTTCTTAATAACAGATTTATCAAACATACCGCATGGAAAACATATCGAATTTATTTCAGTTTCGCAGATTGACTCTAAAATTTCTTTTGATTTTTTAAGCTCCATCTGTAAAGAGTCAGAATCTAAGGTTGGTAATTCTGGATGAGTATGGGTATGGGACTGAATCTTAATAAACTTATTCTTCGCAAGCTCTTTAAGGTTATTAGCGCTAAGGAAATTATCCCTATCTAAAAATGAAGAAACAACAAAAATCGTTACAGGTATTTCTAGTTGATTGATTATCCCAATATTCTCATACAAACCTTTAAACCCATCATCAAAAGAAATAGAAATCTGATTCTTTTCTTTAGTAATTTCATGAACAATTTCGAAATCTAACTCTCGTATTACATTAATGTGTTTAACAAACATATCTACAGAAGTAGACATATCTGTAAATCTGTTATTTGAATGAATATCGTGGTAAAAAATACATTTACTATAATCAGAATTTTTAATCCGTGCTGATAAATTTATTATTGTATTTTTAATCTTATTCTTTAAAGCCATTGTTTCACTTTCTGCATTGAAAATAATAAATTCTTTGTATATAAATCATAATTCCAATAATCCTTCATCAAAGCTACTGCATTTTCCGACATTTTTCTATTTAAATCTGGATTATTATATAGCTCTAACATCTTTTCCTCTAGTTCCTCCCAATCGTTAATTACAAAACCTGTTTTTTTATTTATTATCAAATCATGCACAGATCCAACTTCTTTATGAGCAATTACAGAAAGAGATGATGACATAGCCTCATTTACAACTAATCCCCAAGCTTCCACTGATGAAGGAAATACAAAAACAGAAGAATAATGATATAACTCTAACAAATCTTCACCAAAAACACTACCCTTAAAAAATATTTTTTTATGTTTATATTTTCTTCTATAAACCTCTAAATTTGGCCCACCTCCAACTATTATTAATTCTGAATCTTTTTCAGAAAAAGCAGATAAAAACCTTTCACACAAAACATCCACATTTTTTGTATCTAATAACCTGCCAACAAACAAAAAAGAAAACTTATCTGGAAAGGTCTTGTTTTCATGATAATACTTTTTATTATTCACTATCATAGGAATCACAAAAATTCTTTCCTCTTGCATTCCATAATGAATGAATAAATCTTTATGTGTTTTACTGCCTCCAGCAAAACCTAAAACATATTTATTTCTAAAAATCACATTCAGATAGATGTATTTAATTATTCGTTTTATTATATTTCTTGGAATTTTTAACTGAGTATCTGATTCGACAGCAATATTTTTCTTATTAATAGAAAATATATTGAGTAAAAAAGTTAGTATAAATACATAATTATTATATCCGTTAATAATAACAAAATCATTTTTAATTCTGGTCGAACGAATAAATTTTATTTTCTGAATAAGTGATAAGTCGGATAAGACAGTTTTTAATTCAAAAAACTGTTCTTTCTTTGCTTCGGATTTCTTATTTATAAAAGCATGTCCTATTCCTTGTTTTGAATGTACATTTACAATTAAATCAATTGTATAAGAAGCTGGCTCTACAAAATATGTAAACACTTTCATTTCTTAAATATTTTATAGACACCTCTTAAAAACCAAAAAATATTTCTTTCAAGATTATACTTTAATTCCTGCCATTTTGATGAAAATATTTGTAATGAAAATAAATCTTTTGACTGAGGAATAAAGTTTAATAATTTATATCTATATCCTCCCCTTCCAAAATTTATTATTACAGATTCTTCTGAACTAAGAACAGTAATTAATGAAATATAATTAAATATATTAATCATCTTTGAATTGTCAAACATATCTATCCACGTTAAATATTGAGTGGAATCTTTTATGACAAATGAAACAGCATTTATCTTATTATTAGTTTTAACGATACTAAGTATAATTTTTCCTTTATTGTAAAGCTCCTCAATTAATAACAACTGATTAGCAAGTAAATAATTCTCATCTCTCAAACCTAATTGAATCATATCATCTCTTAAAGTTTCTATTTCAGAAATTGGAAAATCTAAAATATTACAATCTATTAACTCGTGTTTTTTATCTTTATGTTTTTTAATTATTCTTCTAAATTCTGTTTTTTGTTTAGATTTATATTGAGAATAATTATCAGGGAAAACACCTTTTCCTAATTGTAGAATTGAATATTCAGAAGAGAGTGTAAGTTTGCAATAAGCAGGTAATTTCTTCTCTAAGATATACGCATCAGTTCTTAAGTTAATAAGATTAAAATATTTTATTTTAAAATTAGACTTCAACTGTTTTACTATTTCATCAAAATCAATCTCAATATCCGTAAGACAATCACAGAAATCAGCATGTATGTCATTTATAAACCTTAATCTTAATCTTCTGTCAATATAAAAAGGTAGTATTGATTTAATAGAATTATCATCATATAATACTACTATCGATAATATGTTTCTTGACTTACTTAAATCATATTTCCATGAAAAATAATTAAACTCAAAAGATTGGAAAGTGGAATAATTATTTTTTAATCTAAAAAGTATATTCCAGTCCTCCTCCAGATTTTTAAAGTCTGATATGTTACCAATTACTTTAATCTTCATAATCCTGCAAGTATTTTGAGTAAGATAAATACGACAAGCTAAACCAGAATAATATAGTATGAAATTCATTTATTCCTGTTAAGAGAGTTTCAAACATAGATGCAATCAATGTAATAATAACTATAAAAAGGAATATGTTATCTTTTTGTTCTTTTCTAATAAAATAAGATGACAGCATTAAAGATTTTCTCATAATTATCAGAATAATAAAAAATCCAAAAATAATTCCATACTGAAGAAAAATAGAGAGATATCCATTATGAGAAGCTATCAGTAACCCTTGATATTCTTCCGGAACATCAATATTCGATGGCAATCCAGAATATTCACTTAATCCATATCCAAACCAGAATTTTTTCTCTAGGTTGTTAACTGCAAAATTAAATTGATCTGATCTGTCATTAAGAACATCTTGAGAAGAGAATCTATTAAAACTTGTGTTAAGATCTATAGATGAAATTAAAAACAACAAGATAAATCCTATTATTGCATAAAACACATTCCTTATAGATAAACCAAACTTATATATAAATGAAACAGTAATGATAAGTAAAGCTAATCTAGATCCAGTAGCAATAGAAACAATAAAAAATAATATTAACAATAATACATCTAAATTAGTTTTCTTTTCATCTTTCATGAGTACAAAAGAGAAAGCTAAAACTGTAAGCGAAGCTAGCATATTAGGATTCCATATAATTCCATAATATCTACCAGATAATAAATCCGGATCTACAAACAAACCTAAAACAACTATAATGGAGATTGCCTTTATTATCAAAGATGAGAATTTCTTCTTATAATAATCATAATTATGATAAATTGAAAGAGAAATTAGAGAAAACTGCACAAATCTAGCCATTAAAAACTCTAAAGATTTCTGATTAAATTCATCTTCAAAAAACAAATAATAAATAAGATTTATCACGTTAATGAGTAATAAAAATAAGAATGAACTATGAAAAATAACATCTTTTATTTGAGAAGGATTTATTATTAATAAAATAAGTCCTGTTCCCATTAGAAAATAGAATATTTTAGGAGCAATAGTAATATTGATCTCTGGTATTGAATATAATATTGTATTCAACAACAACAACACAAAGCCATATTTATAAAACCATGCTATCATTTCTTTATTTTATCTAGCAAATTCATCACCACCTCTTTATCTTGTTTAGAGAAACATAAAATTCTAGATAATATTATTGTAATAATATATATATATACTATTGAAAAAATTAGCCAATACCAATTCATATTGGGAATAAAATTAGACATATAATTAAATGATAAATATAATAAAATAGATGTAAAGATGATTGTCATGAAAACTTTCCAGAAATCATTACTATATGGTATAAATTTCAAATTTCGATAAAGCAAGATGTAATTTAAGATATTATTAATTATAATCCCTGCTGCCAATGAAAAAGCAGCTCCTTCCATCTGGTATTTAGGCACTAAAATAAATAATAACAGAATAACTATTAAAGTTTTAAATATCGTGACAAGAAATATCTTTATATGATGATCTGTCATTTGTAAAAGAGTTCTAACTGATCCAAATGATACGCTAAACGCGTGAGCAATTGATAAAATAATTAACACATTCTTTCCTAGAATAAACTCAGGGCCAAATAACAATAATAAATCATTACTAAAAAAGATAATAAAGAAAATCATTGGATAAGATAATAATAATGTCCATTTTGTAAAAAAACGATATAACACATGTAATTCATTTAATTTCTTTTGTTCCCATATTTCACTAATTATAGGTGCGAAAATTTTATTTATTGATTTTAGAACAAATGGCAAGAATTCAACAAATGCAAAAGTCATATAATATATCCCTAAATTCTTTATAGACATATATTCTTTAATTAACCATTTGTCAAGAAGATTCGAGAATTTTGCCAAAAAACCTAAAAGCAAAAAAGTAAGAGCGTAAATCACTAATTTTTTATTAATCCAATCAAAACTAATTTTAAAACGATAGTTTTCACTTATAATATTCTTCAATATATATATAAAAGCAAATAATATAAAGCCAGAGGATATAATCTCCGCATAAAGATATCCTTTAAAATCGAATTCAAAATAAATAAAAAATATAACTAAAATAAACTTTAGTGGAAAACCAATTAATTCAGAGAATACTACAGTCTTTTTAACTTCTTGAAACCCTATAAGAAACTGGTTAATAATTGAAGTTATATTTTTTACTATCATGAGAATTAAAAAGAAAGGTAAAAATGACAGAAAGGTAATAAACTCCTTCTGATTTACTTCTATATTTAACATAGCAAAGATGTTCTCTTGATTTAAATAAAGTGATATCGCATATAGACAACTTAGAATTAACGAGAACATCCCAATAAATGTAATAAAATTATTTATCTTTTTTACATTATTATTTACATTCCACTTTGGAATATATCTCGTTGCCACAGCTCCAAAACCAAAGGAGGAAAATGGCGAAATAAATTCTATCATTGATATGCCTAAAGCAAAAATTCCTAAAGAAAAAGTAGCGTCAATGAGATTATGAACTAAATAGAACTTAAAAAGGAAACCTAGAATAAAGATAAGTATTCCACTAATAAATGCAACAAATGCATGTCTGATAATTAAAATAATCTTATCCATCTAACGAATTATTGTATATTTTAAATATAATAGATAGTATTTAGTCCTTCGTAAATATCTTTTAACAAAAGATTGATTATATCTTAATCTATTATTTACTTTTCTTTCTATTTTTAATAATGATTTTGAGGGATTCGTTAGTGAAATAGGATAATTAAAGAAATTAAATACATCTCTAAGTAAATAAGACAAATCTTGAATTTGTTCTTTTGACAACTGACTTCTATACTTATTAATATTTTTAACATGGACCTCTTTTGATAAATCTTTATGGCTTTTAAGATAGCTAGATTTAAATAAAAAATCATCAATATTATCTAACATCTTTTTATCATAATTGACTCCTAAATGATTACATAGTCTATTTAAAGAATCTACAGGGTCTTTTACTAAATCTTCATATCTTATAGTTATAAGTTCAGGGTCATTATAATATTTCTGATATGAAAGAAAATAAGTTTTTATTACAGTAGTAACACGAAAAAGAAAATAATTATAATCCTCATTTTTAAGCCATCGGTTTTTATATGAATTAGCTATTGCAATTGGGTTTCTTGTTAAGAATATAAATTTTGAATTTTCAATATTTTTCTTAAGGTAAGGAAAATGTAGAGTATTAACTGGATTCTTCTCTAAGGCAATACTAATATTATGTTTTAATATTTTCTTATAAAAAGAAACAAATGAAATACTACTTTTTTCACAAATTTTATGTGAAACAGGCTTGCAATTCTTATATATCTTAAGAGATTCATTATAGATATGTAAAACATATCTTTGTTTATTATAATTTAATCTTTCCCATTTAAAAATTGATAAGGTTGGGAAAATCCAAGTCTCATTTAATACTTTAAGATCCTTATTATTATTTAAAAGCTTGGCTAATAAGGTGCTGCCAGACCTACTAAAAGATAGTATAAAGTAGAAATTATTCATTATGAAAATTTATATTCAAAGATATCAATATCTTTTTGATAAATCTGATGAACCTTCTCAATCATTTTAGTAGTATAAATATCTTTATAGTTTTTTTTATCAGTTTTATTATGATGTTCTAACTTAAAGTCCGATTTTAAGATATCGTTTATTTTTTCTATAGATTTGTTAAGATTTTCAAATCTTCCAATATGATCAACTATGATTTTCCCATTCTTATCACAAACAAATTCGTGTTGAGGAATTAGATGCATAATCTCCAGAGTTATTTTTTTATTAAGCCCATTAAGAACAAAATCCTCAAAATCTCTATAAATAGATAGGTGAGTTTCAAATGCATTTTTATCATGTATATTCATTCCTCCTTTCTCTAAGAATTTATAAGCAGAATATAATCTATCCCATGGGTTTCTTACAATAGTAAAAGTGAAAAAATCAGAATATCTACTCCCAAAAACTTGTTTGTAGAAACTAACCGATCTATGTCCTTCTAAAGTAACATCTCCAAAAATTGATTTTACCAAAGAAATACCAGCAGTTTTCGGCATATGAATAAAAATAATTTTCTTATTATTAAAAGCATTAAGTAAATTTCCATCTTTTAAAACCTTACTTCTCTGTTTCTTAGCAAAATTATTTCTTTTGATATTTTTTATTATATTTCTGATAAAATTACTCATCAAACACTTGATTTTTCAAGAAATTAGAAATTGTATTTTTAATATTATATTTTTCATCAAAAGGGAATAAAACTGTATTGTTCTTAAAATCTAAGATTCTTTTTGAAAGATTTAATTCATCAGATTTTGGAACTAAGAATCTATCTTTCATTTCATCAGGCATCAACTCTGATATTCCTTGATTTCTAACAGCAATAAAAGGGGTGTTTGTAGCCCAACTTTCTAAATAAACACAACCTAAAGATTCATAATAAGATGGTAAAACAAATAAATCAATCTTGTTAATAAATGTATTTAAAAGTTCGTGTCTTATTTCTTTCTCAAAACTAATAAACTGATTTAACTTCTTTTCTTGTACATAGTCTTTACAACTTTGCAATGTAGGTCCTGAACCAATTAATCTTAATAATATATTTTCTCCATTTGACAATAACATCTCAACAGCTTTTATCAAGGTAATTTGGTCTTTTATTTCCCAAAAGTTTGCAACACACCCTATTGTAAAAGATTTATTCTTTTCAACTTCTACTGGATAAAATTTTGAGGTGTCAACACCATTGTACAAAACAAGTTCATCTTTTGGGAGATAAGTCGAATGCTTTCTTAATTGTTTTAAAACTAATTCTGACACTCCAATATTCAAATCTGTTTTATTTAAATGACTGATTGTTCTTTTAATCAGATAAGTTTTCTGTAATCTCTTAATAATATGACTTCTTCCATTTAATAATTGAAGAATATCTAAACCATGATGTTGTACTATTTTCTTACATACCAAATCTTCAACCAAATAAGCAGCAGGATAAGATACATGAGAATGAGAAAAAGAAACATTAATAATATTTTTCTTTTGTAAAAATTTATAAAATCTTCTTTTATTGCAACTATTAAACAATCCTGGAAAAATAAAATATGGGAAATCAAAAGTCTTAAATATCTTTACTTTAAACCCGTTAAATTCATAATCTGACTCCAAAGAGAAATATGAAACAACTTTTACAATTTCAATACTAAAATTACTCTGATTTTGTATCTCCTTAATTTGATCATAAACATAACTCCCTACAAAAGATTCATTTGAAGGAAAAAATGGTGTAATAACTAAATATATATTTTGTCTAATCATTCAATATATTATTAATCTCATCCTCCCAAAATTTAATTTTATTTTTCCAAGAGAACTCCTGTGATAAACACACCACACTTTTAGAACAAGACTGCAGTAAATGATTGTTATCAATCAGTTTATTAACTATATTAATCACTTCATCAAATTCATTTACAACAAATCCGTTTTTTCCATTTACAATCCATTCTGAAGCTCCATAATCAGAATAAACTATTGATGGAACCCCACTAGCAGCTGCTTCTAATATTACTTTTGGAAATCCCTCTGACCTTGATGGAAGGAACATCAAATCCATATTTCTCAATAATCTTGGTAAATTATCACGATTCAATGTCCCATGTAAAGTAATATTATCTAGAAACTCTAACTCTATATTTTTTTTAGTTTTATTTTCCCGATCATCTTTATAATTTATCTTTCTAGAAACTTTAAGATATTTTTTATTTCCAATAACATGAAAATTAAGATTAGAGAATTTCTTAGCAAGCTTAAAAAATTCTTCTATATTCTTTCTTTGTATCAAACTACCTATAAATACAATATCTTTTAATGATTCTCTCTCCTTATAAATAAAATCCTCATTTTCAACTCCAAGATATAAAGGATTCTTCTGTAACTTAACTCCGCATGTAGATTTATAAACAATAAACTTAGAAATACCATAAACATATGGGATTAAATCAAAGTGTCTTTTCATCTTATCAACATCTCCAAAATTATCAATTAAATTTAATTTGCTTCTGTCACACATATTCATCTCAATAGTAGTAAACACAGGTTTTCTTAGAATTCTTGCAAACTTCAACAACCAATTTGGTGTATCTAAATGCTTAGGGAAATATGCAATATCACATCTTATCAAGCCCAAAATCATTGATATAGGAATAGAAATTTTATATGGTTTAAAACAATTAAAAATACTTACTCCAGGAATTAATTCATAATTATTATTTGAGAATCTCATTGTATAAACCTCAAATATGTTCTTATCTAGATGTGTAGCAATTGATTTACAATTAATATTCTGAGCATTAAGATAATCAATATAACCTCCTAAAAATATTTTCTTTTTCTTCATTTTAGTAAAGATATAAATTTTTGTTCATCAAACTCAGAATAAAATCGTTCTCTCCAATTTATTACTCTATCAGAATATGTTTTGTAATCTAATAAAATATCATTTAATGTATTCTTAAATGGATACTTAAAATCATCCTCAAACATATTGAAATCATCCTTTAAAGACTTAAGAAATACTGTTGGAATGCCAAACTCAGCACACTCAAAAGTAGTAGTAGAATATGCGGTAACATGAATAGAGCAATCTCTGAAACACCTCATTAAAGATCTTGGAGCAACATTTGTTCTCCTAAAAAGTTCTGATAAATCTAAGTCATTTTTAAACCTAGGATGATTTCTAACATAAAATACTAAATTATCATTAGAATTAACCATATTTATTATCTCATCTAATAGTTTCTGATTTTGCTCTTTAGTATGATCTTCTGTAATTTGAAGAGTTACTAATACAGATTTATTAGGGTGAGTATGAGAAAATACTTTATGTTTTTTTGTTCCAATTACATGAATATTCTTTTTAAAATAATTGGAAGAATCCGCCTCCTTCAAGATCTCTTTAAATCCCTCTCCTACAACTAATAACTCTACATTGTTCTCTGATAATTTTGAGTTAACAATACTATTTTTAATATAACTTTCTTTGTCAGAATGAATTATTCCATGTTGTAAATCAAACAGTTTAGCGTCTTTATTCACTACTCTAAATATTTCTAACATACTTTGAGATAATACAATATAATTTTTGAATTTAATTCCTCTTAAAAAAGTAAATGATAGAAAATTACCTATTTTTTGTTCTGTAAATCCTGTTTTCCTAAGTAAAATTATCAGAAAATAAATAAAATCAAAATGAATAGCTTCTCTATTTCTTGCTTTATCTGATTTTCTATCTGGTTCCTCAAAAATTAAATAGCTAATATTGTTTAGTTGACAACTTTTATATAGTGGTTCAAGAAACAGATTTTCATCATTTTCTCCTCTATTAAAATGTTTTGGATAATAAAATAAAACATCTACTTTCTTTGTCAGGAATAAATATCTGGAAAAATAGAAAAAAGATGTAATGAATTTTATCATATTTTATATCCAAAAAATGAATTTAAATGTCTCATTTCTGAGTTACAATATTTAATATCTTCATCAGATAATTCTGATTTATACCCTCCTATCCTTGCGTTTCTTACTTTTAATTGATCCCTACTTTTTCCGAAATCATTAAATCCTTCTAATTGATTTGCTTTCTCTTTCTTTCTCATCTTATCTGATGAAGATTGATGGTAAATCTCTTGTAAATTATTAGTTGTAATTGATATGTTAAGAAATGAAGTAATCTCTGAAAGTGTTTGTATTCCATTTTCTAGTAGATCTTCATATTTTATTAAAAGAAAATCTTTTGGTTTGTGTTTTTGAGAATACCATAAATTATAAAAATAAATTATTCTTTTAAATCCTAAAATATCATCTTTGACAAATTCTGAAATAGAATTAAATATAAATGGGTTTTTTGCTCTTTTTGTAACCTGATGAAAGTGAGAAACAATTACATCTCTAGGATCCCTCACTAAGAAGATCACTTTCCCTCTTTTGTATCGGAATCTAGAAGTAAACCTAAAAACATCTAAAGGATTATTTCTAGTACCATCTTCAAGAATTATCTCAGAATTATCATGTTCATTAAAAATAAAGTGTTTCTCTTTTTTTAATATATGATTACTTTGTTCCTTCATTTTATTAATCATATGCATTAACCATGTACGACCTGTTTTTGGAAAAGAAACCAGAAAATATTGCCCTTTTGGATAGTAATACGATAGTATAAGATCCTTAATATCCCTCCAAATTTTCATATTAAGAAAGTATTATCTCAACTAACTCTCTTACAACCCCTGCTCCTCCACTTTTACTTAGTTGTATTATATTTGGAATAGATTTAATATTTTTCATTGCATTTTCAGGGCATGCGGCAATACCAACATTGGATAAGAGTTCAAAGCAATTAACATCATCACCAATATACGCAACTTCATTTAATGTAATTTTTTCACTTTTACATAAGTCTTTTACAATTTGTAATTTATCTGTAGTTCCATGAAAATCAAAGTCTAAATTCAATTTCTCAGCTCTTCTTCTATTTAACTGCTTATCTTCAGAAGTTAGTATACCTACCTTAATACCAGACTTCTGAAGAAGTTGCATACCCATCCCATCATAAGTACAGAATTTTTTGAATTCATCACCATTCTCAGTGTAATACATTCCGGCATCTGTAAGCACTCCATCTACATCAGAAAGAAATAATTTAATTTTTGAGAAATCTCGTTTTTTATGATTTAAAATAAATCTTCTCATCAAAGATTCTGCAACAATCCAATCTTCTATTTCATCAATCTCTGTACAAGTATATTCAGGCATTTGATAAATCCCAATCTTACCAGAAATTCTATTCTCTGTTTCTTTAATATCAGAAACTAAGCTTATATAAAATGCTCCATTTTCAATTAGATCACCTTTATAATCTTGTCTTCTTGGTCTATTATAAATATCATAATTCAACGCTTGTCCATTTTCTTTCCACGCGAATTTCTTAGAAATACAACAAGAAAGTATTGATTCATAATCTTCTAAGAGTGATAATCCCTCATTAAAATGAATAGTCTGAGTAAAAGGTGATGTAGCCTGAACCAACATAAAAATATCAGAACCTGATAAATCAGACGAATTAATATATTCTAACATCACTGACTCAGTAGAAGAAGTGTCTTGAGAATTCTCAGAACTTCTGTCATAAACCTTAACCTTTGAAAATTTAAATGATTCTACAACTAATTTTATATTATCCGAATCTGTTGCAACCACAATTTCATCTACTTCAGATTTTTGCAATTCATGTAAATTCCAATAAATAAGTGGCTTTCCACAAAAATATTTAATGTTTTTTTCTGGAATTGATTTACTACCACCTCTAGCTGGTACAAATGCAATTACACTCATTTTCTTCTAAATTTAAGTTTGTCTCTTTGCACTTTTTCAATATCCAAAATATCAGATTGTTTGGAAGTAAGAGATTTATGTGTAGCTTTTAAATCTCTAGATAATTTTCTGAGTCCTGTTGGTTCCAAAGAAGCAGAATGATCGGTTCCTTTCCAGGTTCTATCTAAAGTGAAATGTCTTTCTATCCATTCTGCACCTAAGGTGTACGCTGCAATATCGACCGCAATTCCTAGATGATGACCAGAAAATCCAATTGCTTTTACCCTGTTCTGGAACTTTTCTTTTATTCTGACTATTTCTAACATACAAATATCCTCAAACGGAACAGGATAACCAGAAGTACAAGAATATAAAATTAATCTTTTTGCTTGATTATTTTCCTCAAAAAATGAAACAATTTGTTCTTCTTCATCTTTAGTTGTCATACCAAAAGAAATATGAACCTCACCTTGATAATCATCTCTTAATACCTTAAGCATCTCAAAATGATTATTACAAGCAGATGGTACCTTTATAAGTTCTGGATTTAAATTTACAATTTCCTTAGCAGAAGTGGTATCCCAAACAGATGTAGAATAAATAAGTCTTAAACTCTCAGCGTATTCTTTTAACTCTTTATGCTGATGTATATCAAATTCCAAGTACTCTCTATGGTCACCATAAGTATCTCCATAAGAATGCATAGGATTTGGATGAGGAGCGTTATATTGCTTTTCACTTAGTAATTCTTTATTATTTCTTTTCTGGAATTTAGCAACCTCTACTCCACTTTCTGAAGCTACCTTAAGTAGTTGTTTTGCAATATTTATTTCTCCTTTATGATTACATCCAATTTCTGCAATAAGATTAGGATTTTTATAATTACTTTTCATTTTGGTTTTCGTTAAAATAGTCCGAATCTTTTGTGTATGCACCATATCCATATCCATATCCATATCCGTATCCATATCCGTATCCATACTTTCCGTAACCATATACACCACTACCAGAACTTACATCATTTAGAACTAAATAAATATTCTCTATTCTCTTGTTCTCATATAAATCGTTTACAAATCGTACTACATCTTTTTCTGTGTAATCTTGTCTAACTACGTACAAATTTACATCACTATATTTTGTAATCATATACGCATCTGCTACCAAACCAATAGGAGCAGTATCAATAATAATCTTATCGTATCTACTTTTTAGATCTTTAATAAGATTCTCAAAATTTTCACTTAAGAAAAGATCTGATGGATTTAAAGGAAGTGGACCAGAAACAATAACATCCAAATTTTCCGCAATATTTTTAATAGTACATTCTTCAATTGAATTCTCTCCAGTAAGAATTGTTGATAATCCAATAGCATTATCTGAATCAAGATTTTTATATAATTTTGGTCTTCTTAAATCTGCGCCAAGTAATAGTGTTTTTCTTCCAGCATTGGCAAATACAATTGCTAAATTAGCTGCTATAAAAGTTTTTCCCTCTCCACTTACTGAAGAAGTGAATAGATATACCTTATCTTTTGCTTCTATATCCTTATAATTAAGATTAGATCTCAACGCTCTGAACCCTTCTGCAATAGATGATTTCGGATTTAAATCTGTCAGTAAAGATTTAGCGGAATAGTTTCTTCCAATTACACCAATCATCTCAACATCTGTTAATTTGTCTAAATCTACTCTTGATCGAATTTTATTATTCATTAGATCTAAAATTAGAAGCATCAAGAAAGGAAAAAGTAAGCCTATAAATAATGAAATGGAATAAACCTTAGTAAGCTCTGGTAATACAGGATTCATATTAAAAAATCTAGCTGGATCAAAATGATTAATATTTGAAACAATCCCTTCATATCTACTCTCAGCCTCATAATTTTTCTGCTTAAGGAAGATATATAATTGTTCTGAAATTTTCTGAATTCTTTCAATATCTAATAATCCTCTTTGTTCTATTGGTAAAGCATTTAAATAAGAAAGCTCTAAGTTAATATCGTTATTCAGATCCTCTATATATAATAAATTAATTTGTGTATTATTTCTAATTAACTCTTGTATCTGTTTTATCAACTCAACAATCTGTAAGTCAAAATCATAAATTGAGGGGTTGTTTATCTGTCCTTTATTAATTAATCCATTTTTATTTTTCTGAATATCTCCTAAATCTTTTATTAGTTGATTAAATGTGGGGTCTGTAATACCTTCATATGTTGCAAGAGCAACAACCTTTTCTAATCCGTCTTTATTGTTTTTTCTTTCATTAACTATCTCTTTAATATTATCTTCTAAATATGAGTAAAAATTATCTTGTCTCTTATATATGGATAGTTCTTTCTCTAATTGTGAGATCCTTGCATAAATAACATCTATTTTTTTTTCAAAATCAGGTATCTGATTATCAATTTCGTAATCTTGTCGTTCTATATCAATACTTACTAAATAATCTTCTATTACTTGAATCTCTTTGTGTATATAATTAACAACTAATAAGGAGGATTCCTTTTTTATCTCAATATCCTTTTTAATAAAATTCTGAACTAAAGTATTTAAAAACTTCACCCCTTTTCTCTGATCTTCTTCTAAAATAGATAGCACTAATATGTTTGACTCCTTCTCTCCTTGATCAATTTGTATTTTTGATTGATATTTTTTTGACATCTTCTTTAAAGAATTAAATCTTACAATAGTTTTTGGTAAGACATCAAAATTATAAGAAGAATCTCTTTCAACAACAAAATTATATTCTTGTATTTGTATTTCATCTCCAAAATTATGTTCCTCTTTATAATCTAATTTATCATTGAATATTTGATAAGAAGTTTTGTTAATAACATCTATTTCGAATGAGGTTGTTGGGTTATTCTGAGTCATTACTGTATCGGAAATAATTTTTATTGGAGCAAAAAGAGACTCTGAAGTCTTAATATTTCCAACTAAATAATACGATACATCAAATCTTAAATCTGATACAGTCTGGAAAACAAGTTGATATGATGATAATAACTGTATTCTATCTATAATTGAACCATTATTCTTACCTGACAAGTTATTATACAAGATTTCAGATGCATCAGAACCTTCATCCTCACTATTTATCATAATTTTAGTGGAAACCTTGTAAAATTCATGAGAATATCTTGTATAAGCAAACGCCACAAATAATGATAACAGGATGCTAAGTAAAAAGTAATACCAATTATGCCGAATCTTATACAACAATTCTCTGACATCCAGCACATTATCTAATGAGTTTTGTTTTCTGTCCATTTACCTATTATTTAAAAGGAAATAAAGCGTTATAGAAGAAATCCCAACAGAAACTGCGCTAGACAGATTCTTTACTGAATAGAACTTCTTTTTTAAAGGTTCAACATAAACAATATCCTGAGGGTGTAAATAGATATCTTTATTATTTAATAATCTCGGATCTGTTAAATCTAAATAAATTACTCTAGATTCTACCCCATCTCTACGAATTACTTTTATTCTTTTCCTGTTTGCAAACTCTGTTAAATCATTTGATTTACCAATTAAATGAAGAATATTTTGATTAGAACGAATAATACTATATTCTCCAGGAGTATTAACTTCACCCAAAACACTAACCTTAAAATTAAGAATATTTACTTTTACAATAGGGTCTTTAAAGTAGGTAGATGAAATCTGTGATATTTCATTCTCTATCTCAGAAAGAGAGAGCCCTTCTGCCTTTACACTACCAATCATTGGTAAAGTAACAATACCATCTGATTTTACTAAATACCCATATAAATACGGATTCTGATTCATCAACTGAGGATTAGAAGTCTCTTGTAAATTAAAAAAGTCATATTCAGATTTAGTAGTACTACTAATCTGAACAGAGAGTAAATCTTCCTTCTGAATTATATAATCATATGTAGTAGATTCTACTTTTACATTATCAGTATTTATATACTCAAGATTCCTATTTGTAATACAAGAGGATAAAAAAAATATACTAACAAAAAATGATAAGAATCTTATTTTAAGTATTTGTTTCATAAGGAGATTTCTTTATTTGAAAAAACTTTACAAATATCGTAAATTTAATCTATATATGAAAATATTAAAGATTAATACTCTAATAAATCTAAGAACCTCTCCTAAAACCTAAGGATTAGAAGGATATTTCCTTCTAGTATAACAACTTACAATATATTACTAGAAACAGTAGAAAACCATTTTGATATTTAGAAGTAAAAATACCATATTTATTCTTTAATTTGCATATCAAAAAACATTTATGTCTTTAGAGGATTTAGTAATAGTATTCTTATTTATTTTATCAGTTTTTTTTCTTTATAATAAGTTTAAAAAAAATGATGATAATTGCGGTAATGGGAATTGTGATTGCAAATAAATGATATTTCTGAAAACTTTTTGGAAAAGAATTTTCTTTTTATTACTAATTTACTCTTCTAGTAGGATATTATTTTATCTTTTTAATTCCTCATCTTTTTCGGAAAATATCTTTCTGTCTATTTTAGAGGGAATACGTTTCGACATCTCCGCACTATTTTATATTAATATCCCTTTACTCATTTTATTATTGATTCCAATTGAATCAATATGTGATTTAACACTCTTTATAACAAGAAAACTATGGCGGATAAAACGTATACTTTTTCCAATAATAAAATTATTAGAGTATTGTAAAAATATTAAAATAAAGATTTGGTATCAAAAAATGACGAATATTCTGTTCTATATCATAAATATACCATTTATCGTAATTAATAATGTGGATATTGAATATTTTAAATTTACACAAAAAAGAAGTAGTATTGATATTATTGATTTATTAAGTCTTGGAGGAGGAGGAGATACTTTTAACTTTTTACCACAATATATAATAGATTACTGGCACGTCACTATTATCACTATTATCCATATCTTTTTATTATTAAAGATTAAGAAATTCGACACAAAAGGATTCAATATAATTAGAGAAATATTGGGGGAAATCGGAACATTTATTAGAAATAAAAATAAAGGGTTGACAAACTACAAACAAATCATTAGCATTCTATTAATCTTAATATTGTTATTTATTTCTCTTACATTAAGTAAATTATTACCTTTTCTTTTATTCATTAATTTACTAGCAATTACATTTATATCTATTGGATATTCTATTACATACATTCTTAAACCAAACTTAGATATCAAGAAATGGACAATATTCATATTGATTGGATATCTTTTAATATATTTCTATTTGCAGGATATTTGGAGCCGCACCGACACATGGAATGTAATCATCTTTCTAACATATATCTCTATTCCTATTCTTTTAGTTATATTAAGAGGGTTTAATAAGATATCTTATTCTGATTTTAATAAACAGATAACATCTTTCGTTATCCCAATTATCTTACTTGGTGTTTCATATATAATTCTTTTAAATAATTTATCAGGACATCAGGAGATCCATATAAACGCAGTAAGCAACAAGTTTGTTTTCTTGATATCTTCTATAATAATACTATTCCTGACATCATTATTGATATTAATAAGATTGTACCCAAAACAAAAAGGAATAAAAGAAATTATTATATTCTTACTTAGTTGTTATATCATTATTCTTGGAGCGAGAGGAGGAACTCAATTAAAACCAATAAAACCGATACATGCAGGAATCTTTAGTAATACCCAAAATAGTGCTTTAATTCTGAATACTCCATTTTGTATTTTACATTCTTATTTCTCTAAAGGATTGGAAAAACACAATTATTTCACAAAAGAAGAGGTAAACAAAATCTATACAACAACGCATAAATTTGAAGATCAGTTCCAAAAGAAGAATATTGTAATTATCATCTTGGAAAGCTTCTCGAAAGAATATATAGGGTACTATAATGAAGGGAATGGGTACACACCATTTTTAGATTCTATAATTCAACATTCCTTAGTAATGGAAAATGGATATGCTAATGGTGTAAAATCAATAGAAGCAGTTCCTTCAATTATTTCTTCAGTTCCTACACTTATGAACGAACCTTTCATTACTTCTCCCTACTCTACAAATTCTTGTAATTCTATTGCAAGTTTATTAAAAAAAGAAGGCTATTCAGCAAGTTTCTTCCATGGTGGAGCTAGAGGAACTATGGGGTTTTATTCATATACTCAGAAAGCAGGCTTTAATAATTACTTTGGAATTGAAGAATTCCTCCATAACGGAGGAAAAGAAGAAGAAGATGATGATAAAGTTTGGGGAGCTTATGACGGTCCGTTTTTTAAGTATTTTTCAGAATATTTGAAAAAAGAACAAGAACCTTTTGTAACTACATTCTTTAGTATTACATCTCACCCACCTTTTACCTTACCAGAAAAATTTGAAAATACGTTTCCAAAAGGAAACAACACCTATCATGAAACAGTTGGATATACCGATCAGATGCTAAAAGAGTTCTTTGAGAGATCAAAGAAAGAAGAATGGTATAAAAACACCTTATTTGTAATTACAGCAGATCATACTAGTGGATCAAATTCTGATCCTGAATATAAAAACAGAGTTGGAAGATACTCTATTCCTATAATTTATTTTATGGGAGATTCTTCCTTGAAAGGAAGCAATACTACTATAACTCAGCAAATTGATATTATGCCAACAATTCTAGATATGCTTAATTATAATAAAGAATTCTTTGGTTTTGGAAAATCTATTTATGAAAAATCTATTTCCTCAGATGAAAGTTGGGCAATTAGCAACCTGTATTATGGTGAACATTTACTGACTCATGAGGAAGGGTTTTTAATTGGAAGAGAGGAGGAATACACGAACTTTTCTGACAAAAATTTGAAGGAAGAAACCAAAGTAAATAAAGATGTAATAAAACTTTTAAAAGCTATAAAACAGAAATATAATAATAGTTTACTCAACAATAAAATGAATATAAATGAAGATTAAATTTATTGTAAATCCAGTTTCTGGTAAAGGTAAACAAAAAGGTATTGAAGATTCAATTAAAAAAAATCTAGATTCAAAAAAATATGAATACAGTGTCAGATTCACAGAAAGACAAGGACATGCAAAAGAACTCTGTAAACAAGCAATTACAGATGGTTATGAAGCTGTAATTGCAGTTGGTGGAGATGGAACAGTAAACGAAATTGCTTCAGAATGTATCGGGAAAGATACTGTATTAGGAATCATACCGGCCGGATCAGGAAACGGATTTGCGTATCATATAGGAATGAAGAAAAATATAAAAGAATCTATTCTGCAATTAAATAATGCTACAATAAAAATAGTGGATAGTTGCACAGCAAACTCCATTCCTTTTGTTAATATTAGTGGAATTGGTTTTGATGCTCATATTGCAAATTTATTTCAAAACTTAGAGAAAAGAGGTTTTTGGAATTATATAAAACTAATATTTAAAGAAATAAACTACAAAGCAAAAGAATATACTCTGCATTATGACGGAAAAAGTAAAAAGGTAAAGGCAATGTTTATAAGCTCTGCTAATGCAAGTCAATATGGAAATAACTTTCGTATTTCTCCTAAATCAAAATTAGATGATGGTCTTATTGATTTTGTAATTGTACAAGAAATGCCAAAACGTATGATTCTACAATTTTTGATTAAAATGGAAAATGGGAAAATAGAAAACTCTAAATTTGTAGAAATAATACAATCAAAAGAGATGGAAATATTTAGTGATGAAAAGATAATTCATCTAGATGGTGAACCAAAAAAAATAAATAAAAGTGTCTTAGTAAAGAACAATCCGAAAACCTTAAAAATACTTATACCAAATGAATAAAAAAGGGAAAAATAGAAAAGGTGTAATGTATTCGACAAACCGAGATTTTGAATACGAATATGAAAATGATGAGATGGAGACACTTCCAAATAACAAACAGACTTTGAAAATCTGTATTGACAAACACAGAGCTGGAAAAATTGCGGTTATTATTAAAGAATTTATCGGAACCTCAGAAGATTTAAAATCTTTAGGGAAACTACTAAAATCAAAATGTGGTGTAGGTGGAAGCGTAAAAAACGGGGAAATAATAATACAAGGAAATATTAGAGATAAAGTTTTGGAGATTCTTAAAGAAGAAGGGTTTCATTATAAAAGAGTTGGGGGATAGATATACATGTATATAAAATGTGCCCAGAGCGGGAGTCGAACCCGCACGTCCGTAGGACACATGACCCTCAATCATGCCTGTCTACCAATTTCAGCACCTGGGCGGCTGTTTTACAAAACTACTTAAAAAAATAATCCCACTAAATTTAGCGGGATTTTTTTGTGACCTGGCTGGGGCTCGAACCCAGGACCCTCTCCTTAAAAGGGAGATGCTCTACCAACTGAGCTACCAGGTCTTAAATCGGCTGCAAATATATTTATATTTATTTTTCTACAATAAAAATTACTATTTTTATTTATATTAATTTTTTACTAGTATATTATTGAAAATAAGGATAATATATTGTTGATTTGCAACATTAAATTTCTATCAAATAGATTAAATGAGATATTTTCTGATTGGTTTTATGGGTTCTGGGAAAAGTTCAATTGGCAAACAACTTGCCAAAGAACTTAACATAAAACATATTGATCTTGATAATCTTATTGAGGAATCAGAAAATATAAAAATTGCAGATATTTTTAATAATTCAGGAGAAACTTACTTCAGGGAATTAGAAGAGAAATATCTGAAGGAAACAATAAAAGAAGATAACATATTAGTTTCTACCGGAGGTGGCACTCCCACTACCCATGGTCTGATGGATATAATGAATAACATTGGAGAAACTATTTATTTAGAGTGTTGTACTGAAACTCTGTTCGAGAGATTGAATAAAGACAAAGAAAAAAGGCCAATGATCTCTATTTTATCTGAAGAAAGTTTAAGGAGATATATAGTAAATAAACTGGAAGAAAGAAGACTCTTCTATAAAAAAGCGACACACACCATCTGTAACGATAGAGGATATTGTGTAGATAAAATTATTGATGTTTTAGGATAAATAAACTCCTTCCTCTTTTCCAAAAACTACATTTATATGCTCTTTCAAAGTAGTAGAAAGAGACATCCCTTCATAATCTGCTTTAATAGGATATCGATTATGATTTCTGTTTACTAAAACTACTGTAGATAATTTCACAAGTGGAGCCTCAAGAAATTCGGAAGATGCATACATTAATGTTTTTCCAGAGTTCAGAACATCATCTACTAAAATAACAACTTTATTCTCAATATCAGTTGAACTTAAATTAAAAACTAAATCAGAATCATAGGGATTATCTTTATCTAATTTTACCGTAGCATCAATCACTTTTATTTCAGAAATAGAACTAATAAATTTTGAGATTCTTTTTGCAAGCTCAACTCCTCTTTTCTGAATTCCTACAACTACAATCTCAGATTCCATATGATTTCTTTCGTAAATCTGCCAAGCTAATCTATTTACTTTTTGTTGTAGTTGATTTTTGTCTAATATTTTAGCTCTTTTTGGCATCTTTAATGTTTTATAAATCAAATTATTTTCTTTCTAATTTCATAAAAGATTATTACTAATAAGTAATATTAGAAAATACGCCATCAGTTACAGTTACACTCTGGAAATTGACTAACTCTCTAGATTGAAAATTAAAAGATCCAGACAATTCACTATCTCCTATTTCAGAAAATGTTAGATTCCCATTTTGTGTGTCAGTATAATAGACTCCATTCTTTGTAACATGAGCTTTAGGTGGAGTAGTATTTAAAGATATATCAGATCCATCACTTAAAGAATAGAAATCATAAATAATAAGTCTAACATCAACAGAATTATCTGACGCGTCGATTGTAAGAACATTAGAAGAATTAACATCTATTACTGGTGAATTATCAGTATAGTTATCCCCATCAATCTTCCAACTAAAAGAAGGTGTGTTATTATTGTTATTATTGTTCTGATCAGTTGTATCTTCTTTTTCGCAAGACACAAAAATCAATATGGAAGCAGCTAAAAAGTATATAAATTTCATTTTCTATTTTTTTACAAATATATATTATTCTATCTTAATAATTTAAGTTGACCTTGATATTCAAAAACTTCTCCATAAATATTCTCGATAAAGACAGTATAAGTATAAACACCAACAGGACATAAGTCTTCTTCATTAAAATTCTTATAATCTGATCTTGGATTTGTTCCATCCCAACCAACATCTAGATCATTAGATTGAAATATTAACTCACCCCATCTAGAGAATATCTTTAATTCATATTCCTCTACTCCTATCCCATAACCCTTAAATATTCTGTTCTCAGATTCTGGACTTGTAGGAATAAATGTATTTGGAATGAAAAAAGAATATTCGTCAACTAAAACGTCTTTACTGATAGTATCTATACAATTATCAAAAGTTATAATTTCTAAGTTTACTGTATAAGTACCAGGATCATTATAGGTATGAGAAACTAAAGAATCATAATCAAAGAAACCATCCCCAAAACTCCAAGTCCAATATTCTACAGAAGACCAAAATGTATTTGTTAAATCAACAAAATAGAATGGTTCATTTTTCTGATCTAACAACCTCTTATGGTATGGGTATGACTCAAAGTCTGCTACAGGACTCTCTAAATTATCAATATTAAATAATTCTGATTTATTACAAGAATTTGAATCTGACACTTCAACAGAATAAGTTCCTTCTGAAAAATGATGTACAATATTTGTAGTAGAACTATCGGACCAAATGGCAGAATAATTTGGAACTCCACCACTAGCTATAAACTCAGCTTTTCCCAATGATTTCTCACAAGTATCTGGGTAAGAAAATAAATCAAAAAACAACTCAGATGGCTCACTTAAAGTTACCGAATCAATTGCTAAACATAAATTCTTGTCATAAACAAATACTTCATAATACCCACTGTATAGTCCTATTATGGAATCTCTTTTATCATTATTGTTCCACAGGTAAGTATAGTCAGGACCAACACCATTAGTAGCCTCTGCAAATACAGAACCATCATTTACACCAAAACAACTAACATTATAACCATTATAATCTGAAGTTGCAATTACATCTACCGACACATAAGTGGATGGTTCATTCAAACTCAGTGACAATTCTTCCATACAACCCAAACTATCTGTAATTTGTAAAGAGTAAGTTCCTGAATATAAATTAAAGATACTATCTGAAACATCACCATTACTCCATAGGTAAGTAAATGGAGGATATCCTCCAGAAATAGAAATCTCAACCCAAGCTGAATTCTCTCCTCTACAACGAACATGATATCCAGAATAATTTGATGTATTTATCATTACAGTTTGAGAAAGTTGTTGTGGTTGATCTATAAATAAATTTAGAGATTGATCACATAAATTTGCATCCGTAATTATTACAGAATAATTTCCACTCTCTAAACTATATATATCTTCATCTGTAGAGGAGTAGTTATTCGGACCATTCCAAAGGTAAGAATATGGAGGAGTTCCGGTTCCTTGAGCAATCTGAAGATCTAAACTACCATTAAAATCTCCATAACACTGAACATCTGTAATAGTAGATGTAATTTGCATAGAATCATTTTGCTGTATATTTACTGAATCAGTAAGTTTACATCCATTATTATCTGTTACTGTAAAGACGTGATAACCAGCCCACATTGCAGATATATTAGAAGATCCCCAATCTAACAAATACGGAGGAACACCACCACCTATAATAGTAGATACAGAGCCTGTTGTATCTCCATAACATAAAATATTAGTAATATTTGTTACAGCAGAAAGTTGTTGTGGCTCAGTTACAATTACATCTCTTACTATGGTACAGTTTGTAAGATCAGTAATATTTACTGTATAAACTCCTGATGAAACAGCAAGTAAATCTTGGGTAGAAGCAAGTGTATTCCAATTATATAAAAAAGGAGGATTACCTCCTACAATTTCTAAATCTGCAGATCCGTCAGAACCTCCATAACAACTAACATTTGTTATATTTCTTGTTGTATCAAATAAAAACAAGTCTATAGTAAAAGTATCTGTTACAATACAATTATTATTATCTACTACATTAAGTATATATTCTCCATTAAGTAGATTAGAGTTTATTGAATCAGTATTTCCATTATTCCAAACATAAGAGTAATTTGGAGTGCCTCCAGAAACAAAAATCTCAATCTGACCATCTTGATAACCTTCACAACTTTCATCAGTTAAAATGGAAGTAAAAGATAATGTTGATGGATCTGAGATACTTAAATTAATCTGAGTGGGACAATTAGTCTCATCATTTACAATTGCAGAATAATTTCCGCTTTCTAAATTCAAAATCTGATTAGATGTAGAACTAAATGAATTTGGCCCTGTCCAATTAAATGTTGGTGAAAGAGAATTTGGAGTTACAAGAACTATATTACCATCTGAATATCCATTGCAACTTATATTATTTATAAAAGTATCTACTTGAATGATACTTCCGATATCTATATTTTCAGAATGAAGAAAAATACAATTATTTAAATCGGTAATCTGTAAGTTGTAAGTACCTGCTTCCAATGATGAAATATCTAAATTTGAAGAAGAAAATAAATTTGGACCTGTCCAAGAATAAAGATAGGAACCGGTTCCTATTAGTGTCATATCAATTTCTCCATTTGCATCTCCATAACAAGTCTCACTTAAAACTACTGAACTCAACTGAATGTCTGATGGCTCTGTAATTGTAATAGGCGAATTATTTACAGAAGGAGAACAACCAGTATTTAAATTAACAACACTATAGGTATAATCAGAGGCACTTAAGGTAAAAATATCCTCTGAAATATTAGAATATCCATTTGTACTTGTCCATGTTGTAGTATAATTTCCAACAGGAAGAATAGTTAAATCTATATAACCATCATTACCAGAAAAACAACTTACATTCTGTAGAACATTAGTCACAACAATATCAGGTGGGTCATTTACAACATATGTCGCGGTTTCTATACAAGGAGGTGTAGATGCGTCAGATACAGTTACAGCATATGTTCCAGATGTTAAGTTAGAAATATCCTCCTGATTAGAAATAAATAAATTTGGACCTGTCCAATTCCAACTTACAACATTCCCGCTAGTAACCAAATCTATACTAGCATCATTTGAGTTAAAACAACTATTATCGTAAGGAGTACCAAAAATTGTAATATCTATAGGTTCAGTAATTAAAACAATTTCAATAATTGGTCCACATCCATTTGCATCTGTTATAGTTGCCGTATAAACATCTGGACTTAAATTTGAAATATTTGATGAACTAGATGTATATCCATTAATAGAAGTCCAACTAATATTATAGTTAGGATTAGGAGTTCCTCCTGAAATAGTTAAATCAATAGATCCATCATTTAATCCAAAACAACTAACATTAGAAGAAACTGAACTGACTAGTAATTCTTGAGGCTCATTTATTGTAGCGTTTAGCGGTTCTACTCCACATCCAAGAGTGTCTCCAATACTATCAACTACCCAACAATAATAGTTGCCAACATCTAAATTTATTAAATCTTCTGAATTAGCATTGAATCCACTAATAGAATCCCACCAAAAGAAATTATAGGGTGGAGTGCCTCCAAGTACCGATAAATCAATTGTGCCATCTTGCAAACCAAAACAACTAACATCTGTTGTAACAAAAGATCCAGAAGAATTACTTAAATTAATCTGATATGAATAGGAAAAAGAACTTATTATTGGACATGCGTCATCAAAAACAGTAACTACAAAAAAGAAAGGACTATTTGCCACATCTGCAATTGTTGGAATCCAACTAAAAGTAGCTTGAGGATTTGGAGTTCCATTTGCAAAAACATTGAAAGATGCATTTGGGATAGAATTATTCCAACTCATTGTAAGGTTAGTAACTGTAGAAGTAGTAAGTGCATTTATATTAAATATTACAGCAGAAAATCCATCAGCACAGAAATTATGATTTGCAATTCCTCCAGAAGGATCAGAATCTACCGCGGCGTTAGTATCTATTCCTGTAAGAAATGGAGGTGGTTCCGTACAACTCAATACTGTTATTTGTATATCTCGAACTACACTACCAATTAATACACCATTTCTATATTCATCTACTCTAACCGCAATAATAGTAACGTGTTGCTGGGAAGGTGTCAAACACAAATTACCAGTTATTGGATCAAATATTGTGGTCCCAATAATTGGATTATTTACTGAAAAACCTGAAGAATAAGGAACATTACTAGTAGTATTAGAAAAATTATACCAACCAAATCCTCCTGATCCACAATACATCGGATTAATCATAGTATAAACTAACGAATCCCCATCAGGATCAATTGCTCCATTGTTATAACAAAATGTTTGACCTGCACATATATAAGGAACAGGATTCTCTGTAAAAACAGGAGAATTATTACACACAACTGATGATGTATTATTAATTACTGCAGTAACAGAAATATCATAATCATCTGGGTTGTTTACTGTAGTAATACCTGGGTTTCTCGCATAAATAGCAGCAAGAATTGTCCAATCTGCACATTGAGACGGAAGAGTTAGTATGCCTTCATAAACATATTCCTCCATTCCAGGAACTGTTGCATTCAAGTTAGAACATGTAGTAGTAACTCCAGGACAGATTGGAGAAATTTCATTTCCAAAACCTACCTGAGTTAATGTTAAATTTGCTGTTAATCCACAGCTTGCAGAAGACACATCTAAATACGTATAAGATAATGGATCTAGCCAGATCCCGCTAGGAGCATCAATTCCACTACATTCTCTATAAAACTTTAAAGTTACCCTATATGTATTTCCACCAATACACTCATAAGTCAAATCCATACCAGCTGCATGTGAAGAAAAAGAATCTACACTATATACGCATGTTAAAAGTAAAAAAAATAGTCTTTTTATCATACAAATCTAATTATACAAAGATACAAATAAAAATATACGAATAATAAACAAAAAAGTTATTCCTTTATAACTTTTGTTAAATCTAATAAATTCTGAGCATTTGCATAAAATCCTTTAATATTCTTATGTGAAAAACGGAGGACCTGATCATAATAAAGAGGAATAATAACCGAATTGTTCATTATTATCTGATCAAGTTCCTGGTACATTTTAGTTCGTTTTTCAAAATCTGATTCAATAATTGATTTTTCATATAGTACATCAAATTCTTTACTATGGAAATGAGTCTTATTTAGTCCCTTATTCCAATTATCTTTACTGTAAAATAAAGATAAATAATTCTCTGCATCTGGATAATCCGCAATCCAACTTGATCTGAAAAAATCCAGTTTTGAAGTAGAAACCATTTGTCTATGAGTAGAAGTGGGATTTACTTCAACAACTAATTCAATACCAATATTTTTTAGTTCACTTTGGATAAATTCACATAAATCCAAATATGCAGATGTTGTATTTAATACAATAGGACTCAGTCCCTCTCCATTTGGATAACCAGCTAATTCTAAATGTTTTTGTGCTAATTTTTTATCGAAAGAATATCCTTTTACACTATCAGAAAAAGAAGACATACCTTTTGGAACAAATCCACTTTCAGCAGCTACTCCAATATTATTTCTTAAAAACTTTAACATTTTCTTTTTGTCGATAGCGTAATTTATTGCTTTCCTTAAATCCTTATTTGAAGATAGAACTGTATTCCCATCCATTAAAAACGCAAGATATTCTGTATTTAAAAATGGTATGGATTGTAAATTAATTTCTTTAGAATATTTATCTCTTAAAGTTCCATATTTACTTAATATCTCATCTTTATAGGAAGGATCTATGCCAGATATAAAATCTATTTCACCTTGTAAAAAACTTAAGAACTCTGATTGTTTATCTTTAATAAAAGTAATAGCAACCGCATCTAGTTTTGGTAATCTCTCCCCATTCTCTTTTTCAAAATAGTTTTCGTTTTTTCTTAGAACTAGTTTAACACCCTCTTTCCAATACTGAAATTTAAATGGACCTGTACCTATTGGACGAGAACGAAACTCAGGTCTATCTGCAAGTTCTTGAGGAACAACGCTACAGTATTGCATGGAAAGTAAAGAAAGAAAAGGTGGAAATGGATTTTTTAGAATTATTACTACAACACTATCGTTGTCTGCATAATAATCCTCTACATGATTAAAAACCCAACTTCCTGATGACGCTAGATCTTCACTTAATAATCGATTAAAGGAATAGACAAAATCAGATGCAACTACACTCCTACCCTTTCCATTTTTAAAAACACTATGATCATGAAAAAAGACATCTCTTCTTAAGGTAAAAATGTACTTTTTTCCATCTTCAGAAATTTCCCATTTTCTTGCTATCAGTGGAACAACCTCAAGATTATCGTTCATTTTTACTAATGGACTAAAAATTTGAGAACTAGCCCAAATAGTCGCCTTATCATTTGAAAACGCAGGATCTAAAGTTGAAATTCCGTTAGACTCATTGTACTTAAAAATAGATAGATTAGAATTATCGTACTTACTATAACAAGCAAATAAAAAAGAACATAAAAGAAAAAAGCCGACTCTCCACTTCATTGTTAAAGTATTAAGTCGGCTAATTTAAGTAATAAATGTCGTATTACTTCATTAAGTTGAGTTCTCCATTGTAAACTCAAACTTTCTCGTTGTAATCAGTTACATAAACATTATACATATAAACACGATTCTCCATTACATCACTTGTAACTGCATATGAAATAGATAAACTCACTGAATAGAACCCTTCATTCGCATATACTACTACAGGATTCTGCTGAGTGGAAGTTATACCATTTCCAAAATCCCATAGCCATGAGTTTGGATTCCCGGTTGACAAGTCTTCAAACTCGACCACAAGGGAACCACATCCAGTATTAGAATTCGTTGTCGTAAAATCAGATACTACTTGTGAAGTTGTACTTTTACTGGCCAACATGAATACGAGAATAAGGAAATAGTAAGAAAAATTATTACATTTTAATTGAGTCTTTTTAATAACAAATCGTAGTAAAATTAAAGTCATAACATTTGGATTTAGTTAAAATTTAGTTTTTGGAGAACTTGTAATTAGAAACGAACAGAAAATAAATAAGGTTACAAAACGATAAAATATTTTTGATTTACTACCTTTGCGAAATGTTTAATGGTAAGACTTCCGCTTTCTACACTTTGGGTTGTAAACTCAATTTTTCCGAAACTTCTACTATTTCAAGACAACTAAAAGAAATAGGTTTTACGAAAAATGAATTTAGTGATGGTGCTGATTTATTTGTAATAAATACCTGCTCTGTAACCGAAAATGCAAATAAAGAATGCAGAAGAATTATCCGAAAAGCTAAAAAAAAATCTCCTAATTCTTTTGTTGTTGTCACCGGATGTTTTGCCCAGTTAAAACCAAAATTTATTTCTGAAATAAAAGGAGTGGACATGGTTTTGGGTGCAAACGAAAAATTCAATCTACCAACTTTACTAGTAGATCTAAATAATAAAAATAAAGGTAATATTCATGGTTGTGAAATTAAAGATTTAAATTATAATTCTTCCTTTTCAATAGGAGAAAGAACCAGATCTTTCTTAAAAATACAAGATGGTTGCGACTACCCTTGCACCTATTGTACTATTCCTCTTGCTAGAGGAAAAAACAGATGTGACACGGTAAAAAATATCTTAACTAATGCAAGTAAAATCGCAGAAAACGGGATAAAAGAAATTGTAATTACTGGTGTAAATATTGGTGAATTTATAGATCCCGAAACAAATGAAAATTTTTATAATTTAATAAGAAAACTAGAAGATGTTGACGGAATTGAAAGATACAGAATATCCTCTATTGAACCAAATCTTATTACTGATGAAATAATTAAATTTGTAAAGAAATCCAAGAAGTTTATGCCTCATTTTCATATCCCATTACAATCTGGAAGTGATAAAATATTAGGCAAAATGAAAAGAAGATACAACACTAATATTTATAAAAACAAGGTACTGAAAATTGTAAAAGAAATACCTGAGGTGTGTATTGGTGCAGATGTAATTGTTGGATTCCCTGGCGAAACTGACGAACTTTTTAACGATACACTTAATTTTATAAAAGATCTGCCTATCTCCTATTTGCATGTGTTTACATATTCTGAAAGAGAAAATACCAAGGCTATAGAAATGGATGGTATAGTTCCAAAGCAACAAAGATCACAAAGAAGTAAAAAACTCCGTATTCTTTCTGGAAAATTACAAAGAGCGCATTACCAAAAGTTCATTGGAACTACACAAACTGCACTTATGGAAAGAGAGAATAAAAATGGCTTGCTTTTCGGATATACAGATAATTATATTAAAGTCAAGATTCCTTTTGATAAAGAATTAGTACAACAAAAACTAAAAATTAAACTACTTTCGCATGACGAAAATGGAAATATAAAATCAGAACTAAATAAAGAAATATGTACCCAACTATAAGTCATCTTATTTACGACCTTTTCGGAATTAACATTCCATTACCTATACAAACTTTCGGGTTTTTTGTAGCTCTTGCTTTTGTTATAGGTGGATTAGTTGCTTCTAAAGAGATGAAAAGAAAAGAAGAGGAAGGATTAATATCTTCTTTTAAGAAAAAGGTGAAAATTGGAGAAGGTATTACTACTTACGAAATTTTAAGTGCAGTAATTGGTGGGTTTATTATTGGTTTTAAATTAATACACGCCTTCTTTAACTATCAGTTTTTAGTAAATGATCCTCAGGGGTTTATCCTTTCTTGGGAAGGAAATCTACTAGGAGGAATATTAGTTGCAGCTTTATTTGTTTATTCAAAATACAAAGAAAAAGAAAAAACAAAACTTCCTGAACCAAAATGGGTAGAAAAAACAATATTTCCTCATCAATTAGTTGGTAATATGATAATGATTGCAGCTATATCTGGGATAATTGGAGCAAAGATTTTTGCTAATTTAGAAAATTGGGATGACTTTGTAAATGATCCTTTGGGACAGATATTTTCTTTTAGCGGACTAACCTTTTATGGAGGTCTTATTCTAGGAACTCTTTCTGTTGGGTATTACGCAAAAAAGAATAATATAAAACTAGAACATTTAGTTGATGTATTTGCTCCTGTACTTATTTTAGCTTATGGTATAGGAAGAATGGGTTGTCATTTTAGTGGAGATGGTGATTGGGGAATAGTAAACACTGCCTCAAAACCAGATTGGATGAGCTTCTTGCCAGATTGGATGTGGAGTTACAATTACCCTAATAATGTAATAAACGCTGGGGAGCTGATACATGGATGTGAAGGAAATTTCTGTCATCAGCTTGCAGAAAATGTATATCCTACCCCATTTTATGAAATTATAATGGCTGGATTAATATTTGTGTTTTTATGGAATATTCGAAAGAAAATAAAGATAGCTGGTGTATTGTTTTGCATCTACCTTATTTTGAATGGAATTGAAAGGTTTCTTATTGAAAAAATAAGAATAAATCATGATATGATAGGAGAACAAACACAAGCAGAAATTATTTCTTTTTCTTTGATACTTATTGGTATAGTAGGAATATACTTCTTAAATAAAAGAAAAGGTAACTCATCAACACAAAAAAATTAAGGTCTGATTTTAATATTGGTAATTATAACCTTATTACCGCAATAATTTGGAGGAACTCTGTATAAATAATTATCAGTGTCAGATGCCCAATGCCCATACTCTTCAGATCTAGAACCATAACTCAATTCAGTTGTAACAACTAATAATTTGTTTATGTATTTATCATCTACAAAAACAGAAACAGACTGCTCATCACCTAAATATTTACTATAATCATCTGTTAACTTCTCCCAACCAATAGTATATAATTTTGGTCTTGTAAATACAATATAAGTATCTAAATCGCCAGATTCTGCCCTAACGTCTGCATACTTAAAAAGATATTTTTTCTCTTCCGAAAAAGGAAGTGTTTCTTTGAACGTTATTTCCTTAGTAATCTCACCATTTATCGGATCTATAATTTTAGATATTCCGTGCTTCAAACCATCTTTAAAAGTCATTATTTTTAATACAACTTTTGGTTTGTCCAAATCATCTTTTATAAAATAATAACGGCTCAAATAATCAATAAGAAAAGCAGTTCCTGTAAAAGTAGATTTCTCTTTATTATATACAATACAATCTGTAATTACTAAACTATCAAAATTTGTAAACGAATCTTCTATAAAATTAGACTTTAATATTGTTGTAGTGTCTATTTGCGCAGTCCCAATCAAAGGCACACATAGTAATAGCAGGAATAGGTTTTTCATTTTATCAAATATAATTTATTTTTAATATAGTAAAAGAAATCACCAATCATACTCACCTTCTCTTAACAAATCTAACCCTATAAAAGTTATAAATCCATTTAATATCAATAATTCAAAACCAAAGGGTATATATAGTGTTAATATATAACATAATATAGGTGATAATATAGCTACAAGAGGAACCCATTTATCATTAACCTCCCATTTAGTAAATAAACCAAAGGCAAACATTCCTAATAAAGGACCATAAGTATATCCAGCTACGGTAAATAAAGATTTTATTACACTATCATCATTTATAGCATTAAATAATAAAATCACTCCAAAAAGCACTAAGGACATCAAGAAATGCACATACTTACGTGTTTTTATTTGTTTCTCTGGATCTTGTTTTTCAAACTCTATAATATCAACACAAAAAGAGGTAGTAAGTGATGTAAGTGCTGAATCAGCACTTGAATAAGCTGCAGCAATAATACCTATAAGAAATAGAATACCTACATAAGAAGGCAAGCCTGAATTTAATGCAATATTAGGAAACAACATGTCGGGATCTTCAGGAATTATAACACCATATTTATTTGAATAAATATATAATAATGCTCCAACAGAAAGGAATAGTAAATCAACAACAATTAAAATAGAACTAAAAGTAAACATGTTTTTTTGTGCATCTTTTAAGTTTCTGCAACTTAAATTCTTTTGCATCTGATCTTGATCTAAACCTGTCATTACTATAGCCATAAATACCCCTGAAAAGAATTGTTTAAAGAAGTATTTTTTATCTTTCCAATCTTCAAAAAAGAACATCTTAGAGTAATCTGAATCTCTGATTTCTTGTATTAATGAAAATGCATCTAAATTCATATTCTTCATTAAAGTAAATGCAATTATAAAAACAGTCGATAGCATAAATGTAGTTTGCAAAGCATCAGTCCAAATAATCGTTTTAATGCCACCTCTATAAGTATAGATCCATATTAATGCAATAGTTATAGCAACAGTTAAAGCAAAAGGAACATTCCAAGAATCAAATACAGCAAATTGTAAAACTGAAGCAATCAGATATAACCGAAATGAGGCTCCTATAGTTCTAGAAAACAAGAATAATACTGAGCCTGTTTTATAACTACTGTATCCAAATCTATCCCGTAAATAAGTGTAAATTGAAGTAAGTTCAAGTCTATAATAAAGAGGTAACAAAATACGTGCAATAATAAAGTATCCTACAAAAAAACCAAATACCATTTGCATATATGAGAATTGACTTGAAGCTACCCATCCAGGTACTGAAATAAATGTAATTCCTGACAATGTTGTACCTATCATACCATAAGCAATAACAAACCAAGGAGAATTCCTATTTCCTAAAAAGAAGGATTCATTACTATCATTCTTCCCAGTTATATAGGAAATAATAAATAAAAGCAAAAAATAGGAAGATATACAAAGTATTATTAAGCTGGGATTCATAGATAAATTTTGTTTTTACAAAACTATCATAAAATTAATGAAAATACCTAAATTTGCGACTATGAATTTCTCTTCTAAACTTGTAGAAAATGCAGTCAATCAACTTTCCTCGCTACCAGGGATAGGAAAAAAATCAGCTTTACGATTAGTACTTCACATGATAAAACAAGAAAAACAAAATATCAATCAGTTCGGTAATTCTTTTATTGATCTGATAAACAACATAAACTACTGCTCAGAGTGTTTTTCTATTTCTGATAATCAAAAATGCGAGATTTGCTCCGATCAGAAAAGAGATAAATCTACCATTTGTGTAGTAGAAGATATCCGTGTGATGATGGCAGTGGAAAGCACCATGCAATTTAAGGGGGTTTATCATGTTTTAGGAGGTCTTATCTCTCCAATGGACGGAATAGGTCCATCTGACATAAAAGTAGAAGAATTAATACAAAAAGTGCAAAAATCGGAAGTAAAGGAGATTATTTTTGCCCTCAGTACTACTATGGAAGGCGATACAACTAACTTTTATTTATTCAGAAGGTTAAAAGACCTAAATATTACTATTTCCTCTATTGCAAGAGGTATTTCAATTGGAGATGAATTAGAATATGCTGATGAAATTACTTTAGGAACCGCCATCAGTAGTAGATTACCATACGAAAACTCCTTATCAAAATAGTTTTTTGATACATTACTTTTACTATTTTTGCCAAAAATTATTAAACTAATGGCAAGAGTAGATCTTATTATTCCTAAAATGGGAGAAAGTGTTTCGGAAGCAACTATTATTTCTTGGTCAAAGAATGTAGGAGATATGATTGAGATGGACGAAACAATCATTGAAATTGCAACCGATAAAGTAGACTCTGAAGTGCCTTCAACACATGAAGGGAAATTAGTAGAAATGTTATTTCAGGCAGATGATGTGGTTAAAGTTGGTGAAACTTTTGCTATTTTAGAAACTGAAGGAGAAAGTAATGACGCTCCTACTCCTGCAAAAATAACTACTCCTGAGCCAGATACTGTTAAAGTTGTTGAAGAAACTGTCATAAAAGCTGTTGAAAGCACTAAAACAATCATCACTAATTCAGCAGATAGGTTTTACTCACCACTTGTGAAAAGTATGGCGTCTTCTGAAGGGATTGAGATGAGTGAAATGGAATCTATTCCAGGAAGCGGAAAAGATGGAAGAGTAACAAAATCAGATATGATTTCTTACATTAAAACAAGAGAATCTGCTCCAACTGCAACACAAAAAACTGATCCAATTGCGGTACCTACTCCAAAAGTTGAAGAGCCAAAACATACTCCTATTACAAACACAGGAGATACAGAGATTATTGAAATGGATAGAATGAGAAAACTTATTTCTACTCATATGACTATGTCCAAACAAACTTCCGCACACATCACCTCTTTTGTAGAAGCGGATATGACTAATATCGTAAATTGGAGAAATAAAATAAAAGATGATTTTAAGAAAAGAGAAGGACAAAATATTACCTTCACTCCTATTATCATAGAAGCTATGGCAAAAGCCGTTAAAGATTTCCCTATGATTAATGTTTCTGTAAGCGGTACAGAAATTCATATTCATAAAAACGTAAATATAGGAATGGCTGCTGCTTTACCTGATGGAAATCTAATTGTCCCAGTAATAAAGCAGTGTCATGAAAAGAACCTAGTTGGCATTACAAAATCAGTTAATGACTTAGCAAATAGAGCAAGGTCTGGCAAATTAAAACCAGATGATATTCAAGAAGGAACTATTACCATTACTAATGTTGGTACTTTTGGAAATCTTATGGGTACTCCAATAATTAATCAACCTCAAGTTGCTATCTTAGCTTGTGGGGTTATCAAGAAGAAACCTGTTGTTTTAGAAATAGATCATGGAGATGTAATTGCAATTCGTCATATGATGTACCTTTCTCTTTCATACGACCATAGAGTTGTTGATGGGGCACTAGGAGGCCAATTTGTAAAAAGAGTTGCTGATTACCTAGAAAAATTTGACACTAATACAATCGTCTAATATTTACTGAAATTCCAGAATTTATTAGCACCTTTTATACTTTTAACCCATGAATTTAAAATTAGAAAAACCAATTGTTTTCTTTGATTTAGAGACAACAGGAGTCCAAGTTGCAAAAGACAGAATCGTAGAAATCTCTATTCTGAAAGTTCTCACTAATGGCAACAAAGAAAGTAAAACATGGCTGGTAAACCCTACTATTCCTATTCCAGAAGAAACCACTGCAATACACGGTATTTCAGATGAAAAAGTAGCAAACGAACCTACTTTTGCACAGCTTGCTACAGAAATATCGGAACTAATACACAATTGTGATTTGGCAGGTTATAACTCTAATAAATTCGATATTCCTCTACTTGCAGAAGAATTCTTAAGAGTAGATATTGATTTTAATATGGATAATCGAAAGGCAGTAGACATTCAGAATATATTCCATAAAATGGAACAAAGAACCTTAATAGCAGCCTATAAGTTCTATTGCGATAAAGATTTAACAAACGCACATTCTGCTGAAGCAGATACCACAGCTACTTATGAAGTGCTTCTTTCTCAGTTAGACAAATATGATGAATTAGAAAATAATGTTAATTTCCTTTCTGAATTTTCTCAAAGAGGAGGTAAATTTGCTGATATGGCAGGTTTTGTAAGGTATAATGAGGATGGAGAAGAAGTACTTAGTTTTGGAAAATACAGAGATGTAAGCTTAAAACAAATATGGAACGAGAACCCAGGTTATTTTTCTTGGATACAAAATGCTGATTTTCCTTTATACACAAAAAATGTAATGAAAAATTTTGTAGATAAAATTAGATTAGAAAATAAGTTTAATTCCTAATTATGAAAATTATTTGCATCGGCAGGAATTATAGGAATCATGCTAAAGAGTTAGGAAATACTATCCCTAAAGAACCACTTTTTTTCTTAAAGCCAGACACTGCTATTCAGCCAAAAGGACATCCTTTTTTTATTCCTGCCTTCTCAGATAACATTCATTATGAAGTTGAATTAGTGGTGAAAATTGACAAAGCAGGAAAACATATAGAAGAGAAATTTGCACACAAATATTATTCTCAAATAGGATTAGGGATTGATTTTACTGCTCGTGATATACAAGAAGAATGTAAGGCAAAAGGATTACCATGGGAAAAAGCAAAAGGATTTGATGGGTCAGCTCAAATTAGTAAGATCTTTATAGACAAATTTAATTTAGACTTAAATAATATTTCTTTCAGTTTAGAGAAGAATGGAGAAATTGTACAGAAGGGCAATAGTGCTAATATGATATTTCATTTTGACACAATAATATCTTACCTATCAAAATTCTATTCCTTAAAGGTTGGAGACCTTATTTACACAGGAACTCCTGAAGGAGTAGGTAAGGTTCTTCCAGGAGAAACACTTAAGGGTTTTATTGATGATAAAGAGATTTTAAAGGTAGTTGTAAAGTAGTTTCTATCTAGTAAACTTCATTCTATATCCCACTTCGATATCTCCTTTGGAAATATTTTCTAACTTTCTTTTAATCATTCTTTTTCTTAAAGGAGAGATTTTATCAGTAAATAACACTCCTTCAATATGATCGTATTCATGTTGAATAACACGAGCAGTTAGTCCATCAAAAATATCTGTATTCCAATCAAAGTGTTCGTCTTGATATTTTATGGTAATTATTGGTTTTCTTTGAATATCCTCTCTGATATCAGGTATGGATAAACATCCCTCATTAAACATCCATTCATCCCCTTCTTCATCTAGAATTACAGCATTTATAAATGTCTTTTTAATTGCCTTATCTTCCTCACCTTCTTCCATAAAAGGAGTTGTATCAATCAAAAATAATCTAATAGATTTATTTATTTGAGGAGCAGCAAGCCCTACTCCACTGGATTCATACATAGTTTCCCACATATTTTCCAATAAAACATCTAAATCTGGATAATCAAGAGAAATTTCATCACATTTTTTTCGTAAAACTGGAGAACCAAAAGCAATAATTGGTAAAATCATTTACATTAAATTTTCAATTATATTGTCTACAGAAATTCCTTCTGCTTCTGCTTTATAATTCTTAACTAATCTGTGTCTTAGAATCGGTTTCGCTACAGCTTTTACATCTTCAATATCTGGGGAATATTTTCCATTAATTGCAGCATTACATTTAGCAGCTAATAACATAAACTGAGACGCTCTAGGTCCGGCTCCCCACTCAATGTATTGTGTCATATTATTTATATCTTGACCATTATTAGGTCTAGTTTTTGTAACTAAACTTACTACATATTCCAATACATTATGTGCAACTGGAATTCTTCTAATTAAATCCTGGTATTTAATGATATCTTCTGAATTCATAACAGTATTTAAAGTAGTTGAAATACCAGAATTAGTTTGTTTAACAATCTGTACCTCCTCATCATAACTCGGATAATCTAATACTACGTTAAACATAAATCTATCTAATTGTGCTTCAGGTAAAGGATAAGTTCCTTCTTGCTCAATTGGGTTTTGTGTAGCAAGTACAAAAAATGGTTTATCCAAATTATAGGTTTTTCCGGCATTTGTAACTGATTTTTCTTGCATTGATTCAAGAAGTGCTGATTGTGTTTTTGGTGGAGTTCTATTTATCTCATCTGCTAAAATGATATTAGAAAAAATTGGTCCTTTAATAAATCTAAAATTCCTGTTTTCATCTAATATTTCAGAACCAACTATATCAGAAGGCATTAAATCTGGTGTAAACTGAATACGATTAAAACTCATTCCTAAAGTATCTGAAATTGTTTGTACTAAAAGAGTTTTTGCAAGACCAGGAACACCAACTAATAAACAGTGTCCGTCACAAAAAATTGATATTAACACCTCTTTTACAACCTCATCTTGTCCTACAATTATTTTTGATATTTCATTTCTGAAATCATTGTACTGAACAACAAATTCATCTAGTAATTTTACATCTGCATTATCACTCATAATTATTTTTTCCATTTTTTCAGTACATCACAATTATTATAATCGTAATCAAATCGGATGTAAGTTATTTTAATCTTTTCAACAACCCATTCAGCAATTTCCTGTTGTTTTTTTTCATTTAAAGCTGCATCATTTATCAAAGAAAAATCATCAATCAAATTTGCAGAATGCTCTTTTAGTTTTCTAGTAATCTTAATAATCCTGTAAGCTTTTTTACCATCATCCATAACAAACTGAGAAATAGAAGAAACATCTCCTTCATTCATTCTGTCTGCAGAATAACGGATGTTTAAAGGCAACTCTTCAACCGTAAATAAAGAAGAACCCGTTTGAGGGTTAATAAGCAAACCACCATTATTTTTACTCACATCATCCGAATGAAATCTTGCAGCTTCTTCAAATGTGATTTCTTCAGATTTCATTAGATTCTCAACCTTTTCAAGTTGTGTTTTTGCTTCTAGAAGTGACGCAGAAGACACTTTAGGTTTTAATAAAATATGACGAACATTTACTGTTTCTCCTCTCCTTTCAATAAGCTGAATAATATGATATCCAAATTGAGTTTCTATTACTTCTGAAATTTGATCTCCCTTAAGTGAAAATGCCGCAGATTCAAATTCAGGAACTAACGCTCCTCTACCAACGAATCCTAGCTCACCTCCATTCTTAGCAGATTCTGTGTCATCTGAATAAAGAGTAGCTAGTACTGTAAAATCTTCTCCATTTTTTATCCTATCTCTAAAAGAAATTAATTTCTTTCTTATTCTAGATTTTTCATCTAAAGTGATCTCTGGAATTTTTATAATCTGAGAAATCTCAAGTGTAGTTGGCATTACTGGAATATCAGAAGATTCCTTCATCTCCTGAAAGAATATTTTTACTTCTTCTGGAGTAATACTCACTGAGCTTGTAATACTACTTTGCATTCTTTGGGTTAAAAGTTGATTGTAAATTATCTCATAGAATTCTATTTTCAATTCAGAGGTACTTTTCTTAAAATATTCTTCTAAAGCTTCTTCTGATCCAAGTTGAGAGATAAAAGAATTCAATCTGCTATCTAACTCCTGATTTACATCATCTTCAGAAACATCTGTACTATCTAGTTTTGCCTGATGAACTAATAATTTCTGATATAAAACATCTTCAATAATTTGGCATCTAACCTCCTCAGAATCAGTATATCCTTGTGATAAATATTGTAAATATTGTGTTTCAATATCTGAAGAAAGTACTACTTCATTTCCAACAACAGCAATGATTTCATCAACAATCTGAGTGTAAGAGGTGAATGAGAAAAAACTTAAAATTGATGATATAATTATCCTTTTCATTTATAATATTTTAATATGTTCAGAAGATAAAGCTTCATTATAGAGTTTATTTTCAATTTCATTCAAAAACTTCTGTTTATTCTTATTTCTAAGTATCTCTCGAATATTACTAAACACAAAAGGCAACGGACTTTCTTCTCCTTTTATTTGATAATCTTTTAGAAAAAACAAGAAAATAAAATGATCATCCATAAAACTATATAATTTATTCTTTTTAGAAAATATCTTTTTTCTTTCTTTTTCTGAAATTGTAATCTTCTGATCAAAATCAGAAAAATACATCCATACAGAATCATTCAAAAAACTATTTTCAGCATACATTTCACAAAACTTAGAGAGTTCTTTCATTTCGAAATCATCTTTAGTAATAACTAAATTCTCTATCTTCTTTAAGTTTAGAGTTTCATTATTAACCTTTACAAACCTAGCCTTAACTATATTTTTATGTAAAATAAAATCTTCTTGATGATTTTTATAATATTCTTCAACATCACTTTTGAGAATAGTTGTATCAAATTCATTATTTATTAGATCAGTCTGATATTTGTTTATTATTAAAAGTTCTTTATATCTCTTTACTTTTAATTGCAACTCTTTATCGTTTTCATCAATGTACAACTTAGCTTTATCTAAAATAACCTGGTTCTTGATCCACCTATTAATCTCTTTATTTACAAACGTTGCAGAATCTACTAAGAGAGGTTTGTTAAACAATACCTCCTCTAAAGTTAGATTATTATCTTTATAAGATGCAATGAAAGAACCTTCTTCTTCCGAATCACAAGAAAATAAAACAAGCAACAATAAGTATAAAAATGATTTCTTCAATTACTTAATAATAGAATATAAAACTTCTTTATTAAGGGTAATAACATAGTCTTCTCTAAGCACAAGTAACCATTGCTCTTCTAGATAATTTTGATAATCTGAAATTACTTTTCCTTTAGATTCACTAAGATCTTTCTCCTCTGATGGAATTACATCTGTTATCTCAATAAAAATAATTGCATCAGATTCTGTTGGAATTTCAGTAGTACCTTTTATCCATTTTACCTGATCTATAAATTTATTATCTCCTTTTGAGTATTTTGAAGAATTAATTTGTAAATTCATTGGTGAATCCTTATTTATAGATTCCTGCATATCTTTAATAGTCACCATATTTTTACTCTTCTTCCAGAGTAATCTTTTTAATTTAGAAACCACTTTATAGTTTGCACACGTATAGATGTTTGCCTCCACTCTATCTCCCCAAACATAATTCTCTCTGTTTGTTTCAAAATATTTCTGTAAACCAATTGTATCTTCCATAGCTTTAGTCCAAACCATCTTACTTGTTAAATCAAAAAGCAAAATACCATCTCTAAATTCATTTAATAATGTTTTATATTCAGGATATTTCTCTTCTAATTTACTTTCTTCATATTCTAAGCAGGTAAAATCTACGAATCTTTGATACATCATCTCAAAATCTAAACCTGATTCTTGATAGTCTAGAATAAAGTTTTTGAAATCCTCTTGAGTATACGCAATGCCATCTAAGGAAAACAACTCTCTATTATCATTTTCATATCTCTTGATATCTTCATTAGTTAATGAAGCTGCAAACAAATTATCTAAGTCTATGGACTCTTTCACAATATTCTTTCTGTATTTATTATACTTATGTTCAGTGAAATTGTAGTCCAACTTAAGTCTCGTTAAAAGAGCTAATTCACTCAATAGATTTCTAGATCCTTTATCAATCTTTCGTTTTATATCTTCTTTATGGTCATCTAAAGAACCTATAACCTTTTTATCATTTAGAATTACAATATGCCATCCATATTCTGTTTTAAATGGTTGTGTAAAATCACCTACACTTGATAATGAGAAGGAAGCTTCTTCAAATTCCTTAGCCATTTTATTAAGACCAAACCAAGGTAATCCCCCTCCTTTTACTGCTGTTGATCTATCTTCAGAATACCTATCTGCTAAAACAGTAAAATCCTCTCCAGAATTTAATTTGTTATAAACCTCAACTGCTTTTGACTTTACTAAATTTGATGACTTTTCATCTACTCCACCTTTTGGAAACTTGAACATAATATGAGATACTTTAACCTCACCAACCGCTAATCTCTTGTCATTTACCTTTACTAAATGATATCCATATTGTGTTTTTACAATATCCGAAATTTTTCCAACTTCAGTAGTATAAACAGCTGTTTCAAAAGGGTATACCATATCAAAAGCAGTGAAATAACCCAAATTACCATTATTAAATTTTTCTTCTGAATACTCTGAAACAGCTTGTTCAAATGTAATTTCCTTACTTTCAATTCTACTTTTTACTTTTTTAGCTATATTATATTTTAACAATGTATCTGATGGAGTAGAGTTCTCATCTAATTTAAATAAAATGTGTGATGCACTTACATCATATCTCATTCTTTCATAAGCCTCATTAACAAGATCTTCTTTAAACTCTCTTGCTTGTAAATAAGGTTTTGCTAGTTGTTTTCTATACATTTCTAGTTCTGAAACAAAAGATTCTTCCCTATCTAAACCCATCTCCTTTGCTTGTAAAACTTTTAATTTGTAATTAATAAACAATTCTACATATTCATCTAAATATTCTTTTGTTATTTTTCTATTATGATTATTTTTCATCAGAGTATTCTTAAACTCCTGAACTGTTATTGAATTTCCAGAAATATTGATAATTTCTTGTGCATGTGTTATCTTAATTGAAATTAAGAATATTACTAGTAAAATAATTTTTTTTATCATTTCTTATATTTTAATTTTTATGTTCAATGAACGATTTATTTAGTGATTTATTACTTTGTTTTATCTTCTGCTATAATTTGGAGATTCCCTTGTAATAGTTACATTATGAGGATGGCTCTCTGTTATACCTGAAGAGGTAATTTTTACAAATCTGGCAGCAAGCAACTCTTCTATATTATTTGCTCCACAATAACCCATACCAGATTTTAATCCTCCTATAATTTGATGAGTAACTTCTGATAATATACCTTTATATGCAACTCTTCCGACAATTCCTTCGGGAACTAGTTTTTTAGAATCTGATTCCTCAGATTGGAAATATCTATCTTTTGAACCTCTTTGCATTGCCTCAATAGATCCCATTCCTCTGTAAGTTTTAAACTTTCTTCCTTCAAATATAATTGTCTCCCCAGGAGCTTCTTCAACACCTGCTAGTACAGAACCTAACATCACACAACTTGCTCCTGCAACCAGTGCTTTTACAACATCTCCTGAATAACGGATTCCTCCATCTGCTATTAATGGAATATTATTCTCACTACAAGCCGAGAAAACATCCATTACAGCAGTAAGTTGTGGAACTCCAATACCAGCAACAATTCTTGTTGTACAAATAGAACCAGGACCAATACCAACCTTTACTGCATCTGCACCTGCATCAATTAACATTTTCGCAGCGTCTGCAGTAGCAATATTCCCAACAATTATATCAATATTTTTATATTCTGCTTTTACTTTTTTAAGAATATCAATCACTCCTTTAGAATGTCCATGAGCAGTATCAATTATTATAGCGTCTACTGAAGATTCTGCAAGAGCCTCTACTCTTTCCATAACATCTCCTGTTACACCAACAGCTGCAGCTACCCTTAACCTTCCAAACTTATCTTTACATGCGTTAGGACGCATTCTATTTTTGATAATATCTTTAAAAGTGATTAAACCAACTAATTTATTATCTGAGTTTATTACTGGTAATTTTTCAATTTTATTCTCCTGAAGTATTCTTTCAGCATTTTCCAAATCGGTAAGTTCGGTAGTAACAATACCATCAGAAGTCATGATATCCAAAACGCTCTGACCCATATCTTTCTCAAATCTCAAATCTCTGTTAGTAACAATTCCTACTAATTTATTTTCAGAATCTACAACCGGAATACCTCCAATTTTATTTTCCTTCATTATTTGTAAAGCATCCCCAACTATCGCAAATTTATTTAAAGTTATCGGATCTAATATCATTCCACTTTCCGATCTTTTTACTTTTCTAACTTCTAGTGATTGAGATTCAATACTCATGTTTTTATGAAGCACACCAATTCCTCCTTCCTGTGCTATAGCGATAGCCATTGATGATTCGGTTACTGTATCCATAGCAGCAGAAACTAAAGGAACATTTAATTCTATATTTCTTGAAAAACGACTCTTAGTTTTTACTAAATGAGGAAGCACTTCTGAATATTGAGGAACAATTAAAACATCATCAAATGTTAATCCTTCTCCTATAATTTTATTATCTACTTCCATAAACTCTTTTGTTAAAATTGTCTGCAAAAGTACTAATTTTATCCTTATTATCGCTAAAAAACTCCCAAAAAGAGACTTAAGAAATTAAGATTGTAATTTTATCGGAGCAATCTAAATACACTAGTTTTTTCCGTAAACTCTCCTACTCCATTTATGTATTCTACATGGTAAACATAATTACCTATTTGAGCATCTTTTCCTTTACATTTACCATCCCAACCTTTTGTAGGGTTATTTGTAGTAAAAACCTTTTCTCCACCCCTACTATAAATCGTAAAAGAATATCCTTCTTCCGAAACAAATGCGGTTACAGGTCTAAATAGTTCATTATGTTCATCATCATTAGGGGTAAATATATTTGGAACAAATAGTTTTGGAGTTTGAGAGACGCAAGCTATATTCGATAAACTTCTTTCCGTAAAACCTAAATCATTTCCATTTCCTTCAACAGCTTCAATATAATAACAGAACCTGCCATTTCCATCCACAAATTTAGTGACTAAATCTACATAAATTAAAGAATCTCCAGGATAAAAGGTATGTAAAGGAATTAATATATATGGATCTCTATTTACGGAACGATATATGTTGTACTGAGATACACCTCCTAACCAATCAATATAATTATTAAACCAAATTGTATTCGTGTACTGTTCTTCGAATAAAATATTTCCATAATCTGTATTTATTTCTACTTCACACAAAATAGTCTGAGAAACAGAGGTGTCAATTGCCAAAAGAGGAGCAATAGGAGTAGAAACTCTTCTTCCGCAGGTATCTACAGGAAATACATGATATTGATAAAAATGATCTTTTGTTTCTACACCTATGTCATGATAATAAATCATGTCTCCACTATTAGGAAAAGGAATAGAAGCTATATTAAGAAAATTATTTGTTTCTCTTTCAGATCTATCAATTTCATATTTAGTAATAATGGCAGTATTATCAATATAACATGATATATCAACCGCTCCATCTTCATGATCTACAGTAGTAGTAGTAATATAATTGAAATCTGGTTTTTTAGGTAAATCTGCATAAAAGATAATTAAATCGGACATTGCTACATAAGTAGAATCTGAATTATATGCCAAAATATAAATATTATAAGTGCATGAGTGAATAATATCAAGTACAAAATCTGTAACATCACCTTCTAATCTTATCGTTTGGCTAGGGTCAATTCCACACGTAGATTCATTAACAACTATTTCATAATGGTCTGTACCTCCACTCCAATTTATATAGTCGTTCCAGTCCAAACTTATAGTATTATCGCATGCATGTAAATCTGATTCTAAGTTCATAGAATTATGTTCTATGCTAGTTTGCGATGCATTTCCACAACTATCTAAAGCTCTAACCTGAAACAACTCATATTGATTTGTAGCATTAGAGTTTAAATCATTATAAGTAGTAGTATTGACTCCAAATACAGAATCAATAGTTACCCAAACTCCAAACTCATCTTGTTTGTAAATAGCATAGAAGTCTGTTCCTTGAGAAGATGTCCAAGAAATTACTGCCTTACCATTGACATCTACCGAAACATCAGTGATTATTGGAGCAACAGGAGTAATTGTATCTAGCAAATTAGTTACTCCAATATTTGATTTTGAGGAACATCCACTAGCATCATCAATTGTCACATAAAACTCTGGATAATAATTACAAAACTCCAAATCATGTGTGTAATTCTGACTTGGAGCAGTTAATATATTAGTAAAATTAGTATTCGGATTTTTTAAAAACAATTCATAATCCGTAGAAGAAGTATATAATAAAGGATCATGAATTGCATTCCAATCCAAATAAGCTTTAATTCCCTGGTTTATTGGAACTACATCTATAAAGATACTAGATAAAGTATCCGAATTTAAATCTCCTGCTGTAACCCCACATCCTTCCTCTGTAGAAAGATAATAATATTGTGCAGCATCATTTCCTCCAGCAGAAGAATGTGTAAATGTTGTTACTGGATGAAAAACACTATCAATCAAAGTAAAAGGACCGTTAGGATTATTAGAATGCCATACCATATACGGTTCTAAAGTTGGAGGAGCCCCATTTGCATATTTCCACGTAAGCATTACATCTCCATTTTGTAAAACTTCAGTACATCTTAAATCTGGGATAGGTGGTACAACAGTAATCTTGATTGTTGCAATAGAAATTCCATTAGCAGGGCAAAAATCATCTTCAGCTTTAATTAGGAATGTAAATATATTGGATGTGGTGTTACAACCAACATCTGCTGTCATGTGAGAGCAATCTGTTTGCCACTCAAATACTCCTGACACAATACCAGGTGCAGAAAAGGGTGGAGTAACTCCAGCACCATTATTAAAAGTAGCGCAAGGGGGATTCGCACAGTTGTTTACAGTTACATAATCAGAAGCAAACTGACCACCATCAGCATCTAAAGTAATTTGTTGCAACTGACCACCGGCATAAGTATCCAAATCTTCTGCTTCAATATTAAACTGTACTAACTGTCCAGCATAAACGGTCGTTTCATAAGTAGGTAGTCCTGTTGCAGGATCAGTAAATGCTTCTGTAATTGTTGGAGGGTCATTAAACCCATCTTGTGGTTGAGTATATAATCCACAATCAATTAAAAGTACTTGAACCTCTCTGTATATTTCTGCTACTAACTGACCACATTTAAAAGCTTCTACCTTAATACAAGTTACAAATACACCAGCAGTATTAGAATTATAAGTGATCTCTCCAGTTGAAGATTCCAAGGTTGGAGCACCTGGAATGGGAGAATTTACTGTATAAGGAGGATCAAAAGCAAGAGCGGTAGCATTTGGATTAGCAGGATCATAAGCGAACGCATCTCCAAGTGGTTCTCCCCAAGAATATACAATCTCATCTAACTCGTCATCAAAAGCGTTGTGTGAATACGAAAATTCATATCCTGTACATATAATTGTTTTCGCTTGCTCTTCAAACCTAGGAGAAGAATCATAACAAGGATCCGCAGGAAGAGCATTTCCAGTTGCTGGATCCGTATACGGATACATTACAGCTCTTAAAGTCCAACTCTCATCATTCATTCCATTAGTAATATTACTACTTCTACAACAACTACCCCAAGTAAAATGCCATCCTTCCGCAGGAGGAGTTCCTCCTAATATCATTGGGTCAGATCTCCATACATATTCCTCTACACCACCAAGTTGACCACTAGCACAATCAACACAAGTATTACCCGAAGCAATTGACCCAGTTGGAGAAATATCTGTAGTGGAAATGAAATTTAACAATATTGGAGTTGTAGTTCCAAGTGAGGGGTAATTATGATGTGTTAGTGTTTGAGAGGTTTGAGAAAAAGTAATTCCATTGCAATCTCTATATACTTTCATTTGAAAAATATATTTACCAACATCA
>Ga0257121_1000225_pt1 | contig 50115 bp, 45 predicted proteins | sample SI106_100metaG_FD_190180 | JGI IMG/M metagenome (GOLD analysis project Ga0257121, IMG submission 190180) | Marine microbial communities from Saanich Inlet, British Columbia, Canada - SI106_100 | ecosystem: Environmental > Aquatic > Marine > Inlet | place: Canada: British Columbia | collected...
GTTCCGGATTGGGCGAGGGTATCGACCTCAGCAGCATCAACCTCAAAGCAATGTACCGCGATCACATCGGGACCCAGCATACCGTGAGCGAACGCGTAATCGAATTGCGCCATGCCATGGATGTTTTGCACGAGATCCCGCTCACCGAAACCAAGATGAATAGAGAGGCGAAGACTCATCTCGTCTGCTCCCGCTCGCAACCCCTTCAGCAGTTCGGGCGAGGAGGTCGAAAGGCCCGTCGCTGCCATAACTGCCTGGATCCGGCCACCGGCACGGCCATGCCAGCGGCTTGCCAGACCCAGCGCCTGTTCCAGCTGGCTAACACGAATGGCTTCATCAAAAACAGTCTGCCCTAGTGCAAGGGCCTCAAGATTGACATCATTCACCATCACGCCAATCAGGGCACGTATACCGCTTGTCTCAATAAAAGGCGCAAAGAGTTCGGCGTCTTCTTCCATCTCAAGAATCGTAGTCACCCCGCCGCGCAGCAGTTCTGTTACTGCCAGTGCGCCGATGACCTGGCGCTCGTCATTGGTAATGATGCCACTCATCGGCAGATACAACCGGTGGGTGGGTGCATAACCGATATCTTCAGCCCGACCGCGAAAGACGGCATACCCCACGTGGTTGTGCGCGCTGACAAAACCCGGTAGCACCACCTTGCCCCGGGCATCGACTACCGTATCGGCAGCGGTGTATTTTTCAGCAAGAATGTCAGTCGCACCAAGATCAACGATGCGGTCACCCTCAATGAATACCGCACCATCTTCCATCACGCGGCGCTGTGCATCCACCGTGATCACGGTGGCATTTCGTATCAGTAGTGACACTAAGCTACAACCCAAAAATTCTCACGCCTAGGCGCCCGGGTTCATTGCCATGACCACCGGTTCGATCTCGGGGATGTCATCGGGCACAAAGAAATCGCTCCACAGCGTTTTATCCGGATCCACCCGGTAGACGCTGAAGTCGGTAACGCCTTCAGCGGCCAACAACACATCATCTACACAGAAATTGCCAGTAAATTCCTGGCTATCTTTCGAGAGAATCACAGCCGCGGCATCAGCCATGATCGTTGGCTTGCGGCAATGTGGAAAAGCGATGCTGCCGGCAACCACGTTGCTTATGGCAGCAGTGGCAATCACTGAATGAGGCCACAGAGCGTTCACGCCAATACCCTTGGACTTGAACTCACCGGCCATACCCAGCACACACTGACTCATGCCGAACTTGGACATGGTGTACGCCACCGAGGGGGCAAACCACTTGGTCTGCATATCCAGTGGAGGTGAAATACTGAGGATATGCGGGTTGTCTCCCTGGGCTAGGTGAGGCAAACACTCTTTGGATAACATGAATGTGGCACGGACGTTAACCGCAAACATGAGATCAAAGCGTTTCATCTCGGTCTTGGCTGTCTTGGTCAGCGAGATGGCGCTGGCATTGTTAATACAGATATCCAAGCCCCCGAAGGCATCAACGGCCTGGCTGACCGCTGCCTTAACCTCATCTTCGTTGCGCACATCGGTGACGATCGGCAGCGCCTTACCGCCGGCCTGCTCGATCTCCTCGGCCGCGGTGTAGATCGTCCCAGGCAATTTCGGGTGTGGCTCGGTGGTCTTGGCCAAAATAGCGATACTGGCGCCGTCAGCGGCAAGGCGTTTGGCAATAGCCAGGCCAATACCACGACTGCCACCCGAGATGATGGCGCGTTTACCTTCGAAAGAGACCATAAATAACTCCTTTAGTTCTGCTACAGGAGTTCGCCGATGGCCAACCCCCGTGCGCTGTTGCGTTAATTTAAATTTCCCGACTTGTGCTAATGCTCGGTATCACAGACGCTCTTATTCAACTCCCCATTCCTTAAGCACCTCGGCGGTGTGCTCACCTGGCGCTGGCGGTGGGCCGGCGATTGCACCCGGAGTACGTGCAAACCGTGGCGCGGGTGCCGGCTGCAAAACATCAAACTCGCGAACAAAAGTCTCACGGGCCACATTGTGCGGATGCTCCGGGGCTTCGCCCATACTGAGCACCGGTGCAAAGCAGATATCCGTGCCTTCCATAAGCGCACACCAGTGCGCTCTGGGCTGCCGAAGAAAAACTGCCTGCAAGCGCTCACGCATCTTTGGCCAGTTGGCCGGCTCCTGCGAAGCATCAGAGGAATCGGGGTCAATGCCTACACCCTGCAGCAACAGTTTGTAGAACTGCGGCTCAATGGAGCCGATCGCTACCCACTCGCCGTCCGCGCACTCAAAAGCACCATAAAAATGTGCGCCGCCATCCAGCAGATTAGATGAACGATGGTCAATCCATTGGCCGTTATGCTTCAGGCCATACATCATGGCCATCAGGTGTGCGGCCCCATCAACCATCGCAGCATCAACCACCTGCCCCTTACCCGACGATTTGCCCTCAAGCATGGCACAAACGACTCCAAACGCCAGATATAGTGCCCCGCCACCAAAATCTCCTACCAGATTGAGCGGTGGCACCACAGACTCGCGGGTGCCCATGGCGGACAGGGCGCCAGTTAGCGCAATGTAGTTGATATCGTGCCCAGCGGCATCCGCCAGCGGACCTTCCTGGCCCCAGCCAGTCATGCGACCATAGACCAGGCGTGGGTTACGCGCCTGGCATTCCTGTGGGCCAAGACCCAGACGCTCCATGACTCCAGGGCGGTAACCTTCGATCAGGGCATCAGCCTTGGCGACAAGATCCAGGCAGGTCGCCACGCCCTGCGAAGATTTAAGGTCCAGCGCCACCGAGCGCCGGCCCCGGTTCAGAACGTCAACCTTAAGCCCCAGCGGATTATTGCCACCTTCGCGATCGATACGAACGACATCTGCGCCCATATCCGATAACAACATGGCACAAAATGGCACAGGCCCAAGACCCGCCATCTCAACAACACGGTAACCTTTCAGTGGTCCCATAACTATCCTTCCTGATTCGGGGTTGTTGTTTTTTCCAGCAACACATCAAGACGCCGTAACACCGCAGTCACGCTGACAAGATATGGCCACACTTGCGGCAATGCGCGTACCGGCAACGCTGGCCGCACCAATGTCACCGCGCCCCAGCCCGGCCGCCAGGTATAGAACGGATCGCGCCGTGAGATGATGCAAAGCACTGGGGTACCCAGCGCGCCGGCAAGGTGTCCGACACCAGAATCATTACACACTACCGCGCTGGCGCTCACCAACAACGCCGCAAGCTCCGATGCACTATCCGTTTTTGCTAACTCAAATTTGTTACCCAACTGCCGACGCCAGTCAGCCCGCTCTGAAGGTGCGACCGTAAAGACGGGCTCTTTACCTTTTGCTTTCAGTTGAGTTGCCAGCTCCAAAAAGCGTGTGGCGAGCCAGTTCTTACGAGCTTTACCGCTGGTAGGACAGATGATAATGCGATCGGGATTCGGCATGGTACTGATCCCAACAGGAGCTACCAGGCCGATCTCTTGGGTTACGTTTTTTAGGTTCAATTCACGACGACAAAATGCGCACACGTGCTCGACCATCGAGCGCCCTTTTTCAGCCCGGTTACGGGCGAGGCCATTACCGACCAATAAAGAACCAAGCAACTCCCGCCGATCGGCCGGAAAAAGTGTCCGATCAAAGCGTCCATTCAGGGAGGCATCGAAGTGCGACAGGCCAAAGAACACTGCCCGCGACGCCAGTTCGCGCCGCAGATTGGAACCTTCGGCTGGCAGGTTTGGAGACTGCGCATCAACCAGCACCAGATCAAAATTGGAAAATCCATCTGGATATTCATTTGGGCCAAACTCCGGGCGGGTAAAAAGAGCCGGCAGCCAGTCAGCAAGCGAATGAACAAAATCGTTACAGACTGTGACAACGAAACCCACACGAGCTAGATTATTGGCAATAACGAGAGAAATCAGCGCATCACCAAGCTTGCCGGAAGTGATCAAGGCGATATGGATATGGCCAGGCTCTAATGCCAAGACCGTTTCAGGTTTATCTTGACACCCCGAATTATCCGACAGCATCATTCACACTTACATACCGCGGATTGCTCACAAGGCGGCGAGGCCGCTGCGACACAAGCGCCCTTAACCGATCCTTTAGCGATACACCAGACGTTGCAGTTAAATTTATCCGGATGACCCACATCGTTGCTGTGACTGTGCAGTACACCAGCGCCCGGATTGGACTCCACCAGCAAGCCATCCGCCAAACAAGCTTCGCCGAACATCCGGCCGTTCGCTTGACCTTTCTCGTCAGCACCAATGTGACAACCCGCCACATCAGGATCGACACCGTCGCTGTCCTTCCACCAGGAAGTGGTGCCCTCGATCCAGTCGCTGGGCTGGAACTCGAAGGTGCCAACGGCGCCCGGCATACCCCTGGCCCCGGCGGACGGTTCGCCCGATGCGCTGACCAAAGATACCGACAGAATCCAACTCGCACCAAAACCAACTAATAGTACAAAAATACGGGGCATAGGGGCTTCTCAAACTTGGTAGTTGCTTCTCGGTAAACTGCACGCTAACCCAAGAGGTGAGCGCTGGCAACAGAATCTGCCTTTGGGTTATCAGATGATGCCTTTTTCCCGGTAGGGCCGCCCTGCCCGAATGCGTTCATAACCAAAACAACCAAGATCAATACTGGCATAACGACCCTGAACAATGAGCTCTGCCAGGCCCCGACCCACAGCCGGGGCATGCATGATACCGTGACCTGAAAAACCGTTAGCGAGAAAAAAGTTCTCAAGGCCTCCAGTCCACGCGCCCAGTATGGGCGAATAGTCCAGAGTGCTGCGAGCATAGTGTCCGCGCCAGCTGCGCTCAAGCCTGACGGACTGCATTGATGGAATCCGCCCCGCCAGGGCCGGCCACACCACCTCCTCAAAACGGCTGGGCGACACGTTGAAATTCCAACCTGACGGCTCATCCCAGTCTGGCACCCCGCCAACATAGCCCCCGCCCTCAGGACGAAAAGCAAGATCGGATTCAGTCTTGATGAACGGCAGCGCTTCGAGCGGTTGACTGCAGCGGAAAAAATAACTCTCCCGCGACATCGGTTCCACCGGCAGTTCAAGGCCTACGGTCGCCGCAAGCTCCGTGCACCAGGCGCCTGCCGCATTAACGAACACGTCGCCTTCAACAGTGCTGCCATCTGCCAGTATAGCCTTGCGCACTGCCAGACCCTCTGCCATCAGGCCGGTAACTTGCGCCTTAAGGTAGCGTGCGCCCAGTTCAATTGCCTTGTGGCGAAACCCAATCAACGCCGCATAAGGATCTATCCAGCCGTCATGATCCGACAACACTGCAAGATCGATGCCACTGATGGACAGTGACGGGAAGCGCTGTCGCAATACGTCCGGCTGCAGCAGTTCGACCTCGACACCCATCTCCTCCTGTAATCGGAAATTGGTCTCCATCTGTGCAGACCCGCCGCGATCCGAGATGAAAAGATATCCCTGCCTTCTGAAACCGATATCCACACTCTCACTTTGATCAACAAGCGCCATCTGGCGTGCGAAATCACGGTAAAACGCAAGGCCATAGCCTGCCATCTGGATGTTTTCTGGCAAACTGAAAAGCCGGCGTATCCCGCCGTTGCCGAGCGGCGTAGCCGCGTTGGTGTAGGTTGGGTCGCGTTCGAGTACCAGTACCGTACCTGAACCGGGCAGCCGCCGGAGGTGATAGGCGATACTGGAGCCAATAATTCCACCACCGATAATGACAATGTCGGCCTTCAAGCGTCTGATCTATTGGTGTGGCCAGTTCAAAAGGCAAGCATAGCAAAGCCACCCGATACTGGCAGGCTCAATCAAGCTCCAGTAGCAGATCCTTGACATCTACCTGCTGGCCAGGCTCTACCTTTAGCGCGCCGATCGTACTGTCGCGCTCAGCGCGAACGCTGGTCTGCATTTTCATTGCTTCGATAATGATCAACACCTCACCGGCCCGCACGGTGTCGCCCGACGCCACGTTGATCTGCACGATCAGACCCGGCATCGGTGCGCCCACCTGGCCTGGATCAGCGGGGTCGGCCTTGGGCTGCGTTGGACGGCTAACTTCATAAGCGCGATCAGTCACGTTGATCTGTCGCGGCTGACCATTTACTTCAAAAAATACTGTACGCAGACCATCGTCATGATGCTCACTCAAACCCAGGAAACGGATGATCTGGGTATTGCCGGTTTCCAGATCAATGTTGATCTCCTGGCCTGATTCCATTCCATAGAAGAAAACCCGGGTCGGCACTGCGGTCATGTCGCCGTACTGTCGACGGGACTGGGCATAATCGGTAAAGACCTGCGGGTACATCAGATAAGAAGCCAGTTCCGCATCCGACAACGACCGCTCAATCTGCTGTTCAGCCTCTTCGCGCATGACATTAAGATCAGCCGGCGGTAAGATTTCGCCCGGACGTTCGATCAATGGTGCCTCACCGCCGAGAATCTTCTTCTGCAAGGCCTCGGGGAAGCCACCGTAAGGTTGACCGATGTCGCCGCGAAATAATGACACCACGGATTCAGGAAAGGCGACGGCATAGTCCGGATCCTCGATGTTCTGTCGGGTCAGGCCATTGGTTACCATCATTAACGCCATGTCACCGACTACTTTTGAGGTGGGTGTTACCTTGATAATGTCGCCAAAAAGATCGTTGACCTGCGCATAAGCGTGCGCCACCTCGGACCAGCGATCCGCCAGCCCCAGCGAGCGAGCCTGTTCGCGCAGGTTGGTGTACTGCCCACCCGGCATCCCATGAACATAGACCTCTGAAGCACCGGAACGCTCCTCACCCTCAAAGGCAGCGTAATTTTCGCGCACGGCCTCCCAATAGCGAGACAGTTCGCGGATGGCATTGGCATCCAGACCGGTATCGCGTGGCCCGTGACGCAAGGCTTCGACAATGGACCCCAAATTGGGCTGCGAGGTCAAACCGCTCATGGCATCCATGGCACAGTCGACCGCATCGACTCCGGCTTCTACCGCTGCCAGCACGCTGGCGCCGGCGATGCCGCTGGTATCGTGGGTGTGAAAATGAATTGGGATGGATACCTCGCTTTTAAGTGCGCCAATCAGGTCGCGGGCAGCCTGCGGACGACACAGCCCACCCATATCCTTAAGACCGAGGATGTGTGAGCCGGCCGCTTCCAGTTGGCGGGCAAGATCGAGGTAATAGTCCAGGTTGTATTTGGTGCACTGCGGATCGCTGAGATTACCCGTAAAGCAGATCGCACCCTCGACCAACTTGCCAGTCTCTCCAGCCGCATCAATGGCCACACGCATATTCTCAACCCAGTTGAGAGAGTCAAATATACGAAACACATCCACGCCACCTGCAGCAGCCTGGCCGACAAAATATCGCACCACGTTATCCGGGTAATTGGTATAGCCCACAGCGTTTGAGGCGCGCAGCAGCATCTGGGTGAGAATATTGGGCATGCGCTCACGCAGTGCCGCCAGACGCTGCCATGGACATTCGTTTAGAAAACGCATCGCAACGTCAAAGGTCGCCCCGCCCCAGCACTCAACCGAGAGCAACTGTGGCAGCATCCGGGCATAGGCATCGGCAACCGCGATCAGATCATAACTGCGCACGCGGGTTGCCAGCAGCGATTGATGAGCATCACGAAAAGTGGTATCGGTGATCAGGGCCTGTGGCTGATCCAGCATCCAGCGCGCAAACCCCTGTGGACCCAATTCAGCCAATCGGTCGCGACTGCCCGGCAACAGTGGCTGTTCGCTAACCCGCGGTACGCGCGGTACGCGTGGTGATTGCACCACCCGCCGCCCCTTGACCGTCGGGTTGCCGTTAATCGTGATATCGCCGATAAAGCGCAACAACCGCGTGACCCGGTCCCGCCGGCGCGGAAACGACATCAACTCAGGCGTGTTGTCAATAAAGCGCGTGGTGTAATCGGCCCGGCGGAAATCTTCGTTGCTAAGCAACCCGATCAAAAAAGGCATGTTGGTGTTAACGCCACGTACCCGAAACTCGTGCAAAGCCCTAAGCATGCGCCGGATAACCTCGTCCGGGGTATTGCCCCGGCTGGTGACCTTAACCAACAGCGAATCATAGTGGCGAGTCACCCGTGCGCCACTGTAGGCCGTTCCGGCATCCAGACGGATACCAAAACCCGAAGGGCTGCGGTAGGTATCGACCTCTCCGTAGTCTGGAATAAAGTTGTTTTGAGCATCTTCCGTGGTAATACGACACTGCATGGCGTGGCCACGCAGCAAAATCTTCTGCTGTGGTGGAACTCCGGATTCGTCAGTGCCGATGGTGCAGCCCTGGGCGATCCGGATCTGGGCCTTTACGATATCAATGCCAGTGATCTCTTCCGTGACCGTATGTTCGACCTGGATACGCGGATTCACCTCGATAAAGTAGAACTCTCCAGAATCAGCATCCTGCAGAAACTCCACTGTGCCAGCGTTGTAATAACCAACGCCCCGGCACAAACGCAGTGCGGCCTCGCAGATGGTCTCACGCTCCGAATCTGTCAGGAAAAACGCCGGAGCACGCTCGACCACTTTCTGGTTACGGCGCTGTACTGTGCAATCTCGCTCAAACAGGTGTACCAGATTGCCCTGCTGATCTCCGAGGATCTGCACTTCGACATGCCGCGCCCGACGTACCAGCTTTTCAAGGTAGACCTCGTCATTGCCGAACGCAGTATCCGCTTCGCGCCGTCCAATATCGACCATAGCATCGAGGTCGGCGTCGTTTTCTATAACCCGCATGCCACGGCCTCCGCCACCCCATGAGGCCTTAAGCATCAGTGGATAACCGATGGCGTTTGCCTGGGCCCGAACCGCAGCTGGATCTGAGGGTAAAGCATCGGTCGCCGGCATCACCGGCACATGGTGCTCTTGCGCCAGCGCGCGCGCCTGAACCTTGTTTCCCAGGCGACGCATCACCTCGGGCGATGGCCCTATGAACATCAGCCCTGCCGAAATGCAGGCTGTGGCAAAGTCGGGACTCTCTGAGAGAAACCCATAACCCGGGTGGACTGCATCCACGCCCGAGCGCACTGCGACCTGTACGATCTCGTCTATCTGTAAATAGGCCTGCACCGGTGAACAGTCCTTGCCTATACGGTAAGCCTGTGCCGCTTTGAACCGATGCAGGGCAAAGCGATCTTCCTCGGAATAAATAGCCACACTGGCAATATCCAGTTCGGCCGCAGCGCGCATAACCCGAATCGCGATTTCGCTTCGGTTCGCTACCAGAATCTTGCCAATCTTTTTCATAATCCAAGCCGCGTGGGAAAATCAGGCACAACACAAGCGTGCCTTGGAGTGAGGCGTTGTAGAGGGCATCAATTTTACCGGAGATAGTCAAGGTCACCAGCGGTTAAAATCACAACGATCTTTTATGGCGACCATAAACAGTTCAATGTCGGACCAGATAGTTGACGGATGGGGTCCAGACCCTATGATGCACCGTACGCCGGCTGAGTTTTCAGCCGACCACGCGCTTTCATTGGAGAAACCAGCATGAGCCACCTTTCCCAGGCATTGGCATCATCCGATTTTGTAATCACCAGCGAACTGACGCCGCCCAAGGGGATAAATCTGGAACCCCTTCTGGATAAGGCGGCTCTGCTTAAGCCCCATGTTTGCGCCATTAACCTGACTGAATCCCACGCCGCCCGTATGGCCATGGATCCAGTTGCGGTGGGCCATCTACTACTGGATCACGGGATCGAACCGATTGTGCAGATGACGGCACGCGACAAAAACCGTCTTGCGATTCAGGCCAGTATCCTCGGTGCTGCGGCTCTTGGGATATCGAATATTGTCTTCATGGGTGGCGACCCGCCGAAGAACGGTGATCACCCCGATGCCAAGCCGGTATTCGATCTTTTTGCCTCCCAGTTGCTGGAGGCGGTACATGCCCTGAACAATGGAACTGATCTGACGGGTAACGAACTGAGCGGCAAGCCACAACTTTTCGCCGGTGCTGTGGCGAATCCCGGTGCAAGTGATCCTGATATGGAGATCGACAATCTGCACCGTAAGATCGATGCCGGGGCACAGTTCTTTCAGACTCAGGCAGTTTACGACGTCCAGGCCTATGCGGCGTTTCTTGACAAAGCTCGCTCCCCCAGGCCGATGCTGGCCGGAATCATCCCGATCAAATCGGTAAAGATGGCAACCTATATGAACGAACGCATCCCCGGAGTCGATATTCCAGATGCCTTGATCCAGCAGATTGCTGACGCGGGTGACGACAAAAATCAGATTGCACGGGTGAGCGTTGAGATTGCCGCAAAGACTATCCGGGAACTACGCTCGGTAAGCCCCGGTGTACACCTGATGGCTATTGGCTGGGAAAGCTATATTCCGCAGATACTGGCGCAATCGCAACCCTAATCCAGTTAGTCCCCTAAACGACGCATGCGCCACACCTTAACGGTCAATGGGCTTGTGACATAGCAAGAATCCAGGCCGCTAAAGATCAAGCACCAAGGTCTCGCCGGCTTTGCCCCGTGAGATACAGATCATCATTTCATCGCCGATAGCTTTCTCGCTATCTGTCAACACCACATCGCGGTGCTCCGGGACCCCACCCAGCAGTCGGGTTCGGCAACAGCCGCACAAACCATCCTCGCAAGAAGATTCCACCTCGATTCCCGCGCTACGCACGACATCCAGAATACTTTGGTCAGGCGGCACCTCCAAGCGGACCTGCTGGCGTGAGAGCAGCACCGTAAAAGCCTCATTGCTTTTGGTCTTGGAAACTGGTGAAGCAGAAAATTGTTCCCAGTGCACTGACCCAGGCGGCCAATGTGAAGCTTGCGCACGCACGCTTGCCACCAGGCCTGGTGGGCCGCACACGTAAACATGCTCTTTGGGCGAGGGATCTTTTAATACCGAAGGAAGATCAATCCCCTGGGTTGAATCACCGCCGTCAAAATGTAATGTCAGCTTATCATCAAAAATCTCGCGAATCTCGTCGAGAAAGGGAGCGCTGCGCTCATCGGGTGCACAAAAATGCAGATGGCACGATGCCCCCTCCCGCATTAACAGATGACCCATCGCCATCATCGGGGTGATGCCTATGCCGCCAGCAATCAGGGTGTGATGAGTCGCTTGCCGATCAAGCGAAAAATTGTTTGCCGGGAGCGAAGCACTGACATGATCCCCCACTGCGAGATGGTCAAGCAGCCACTCGGAACCGCCACGGCTGGGTTTTTCACGGCGTATACCCAGCACGTAGCGATTGCGCACAGCAGGGTCTCCGGCAAGCGAGTACGAGCGGCGTAGACCTGGCCCGGTAAAAAGATCGATATGTGCTCCAGGAACAAACGATGGCAAATCTTGCCCATCGGACGACACCAACTCATAGCGAGAGACATCATTGGGGCTTTCTTTGATCTTTTTCACCTGCAGTTCGATGCGTGGTGGCTCGGCAGGCGTCAGCACGCTCTGCCCCGGCTGCAGCATCAACCGCTGAACCGTCTCACCGCCGATCACATGGTGCTCAAGAATTTCGTCGATATCCTCGCGGCTTTGGTAGTGATACCAGATTCCTTCAGGGTAAATCACCATGACCGGCCCCAGCTCACAGCGGTCGAGACAGCCACTCTTATTGATTCGAACGCGTTTACCCAGTTTCAGCACCTTGCCACGGACTTTCATGTACGCCTGCAGCTCACCGGCACCCCGCGCACTGCATGAACCGCGCGGGTGGCCCGATTCGCGCTCGTTGATGCAGCAAAATACGTGGATGTCGTAGTGTCGCTCGGATGTGAGTTGATTCTTGCTCATCTGGAAACGCCCATACCAGTATTGGCCGAAACCGGCTGTTGCTGGGTAATGCAATGAATGCCGCCGCCGCCGGGCGCGATATTATCGATATGCAACTGCACCACCTGGCGTTGTGGAAACAATTGTTCATAGACAGCTTTGGCACGCTGATCGGTGGATAGATCATAACAAGGCATAACGACCGCCCCATTGGCGAGATAACTGTTAATGTACGAGGCACAAAAACGCTCGCCGTTTTCGCACTGCCAGGCATCTTCGATAAAAATTACATCAAGCGGTCGCCCACGGGCATCGCTTTGGCCCTGAAGTGCCTGTCGATTCTCCATCAGAACATCATAGCGGGGATGCGCGTTGTCAAAAGCCGCTTCGAGCAACACCCGGCCAGGCCCGACAAACGCTGCGATGCCATCAACGTGGCCATTGGTCTCGCTCTCGGTCGGATCCCCAGGCAGCCAGATGACTTTAGTCACGCCCAGCATGCGGCACAGCTCCGCTTCGACCTCGCCTTTGCTCCAACCCGGATTTCGATTGGGGTTGAGGAAACAGGTTTCAGTAGTAATCAGGGTGCCTTCACCGTCCACGGTGATGCCTCCTCCTTCGGCAACCATGGGTGATCGGAAAAGTTGTGCAGCCAGATGTGAGACCACCTTCGGACCCGCCGCAGCGTCGGCATCAAACGGCGCATAGTTACCACCCCACGCATTAAAGTCAAAACAGGCTCCGGCCAGATCACCAGCATCGTTGATCAGAAAGTTCGGACCGTTGTCACGAAACCATCCATCATCTATGGGTAATTCCAGACATTCGACCTGCGCACCCAGCGCTAATTGCGCCGCTACCCGATCCTGTGGGCGTACCACCATCGTCACTGGCTCAAAGCGTGCAATTGCTCTGGCGACCTGCGCGTAATTCTCCCGTGTTGCCGGGCTGTCAAAACCGCTACGACAAGGCCATGCCATCCAGCAACGCTCATGGGGCTGCCACTCTGCGGGCATATAGAACCCGGCTGAAGCTGCGTCGGATTGGTAACTATTCATGGATCGTGCTGTCCTTTTGTGAGTTGCCACTCGAATGGGTTAACGGGTATCGGTAATATTCCTAATCAGGTGAATGCCATCGTTCACCAGGACCTATCGTAATCAACAAACTGATAATCTGTGATCCAGCATCCATCCCGATCTCATTATTTGACCCTGGAGTGATGCCCGGCACAGATCGATAATTTGGTGCTTAACATTCCCAAAAGGAGAGTCAGGCGCCTTCTGAACCAACTCCAGACCCAGCCGCCCGGTACTCGTCTCGCGGCGGACTGAAAATATCCAGCAACTTGGCTCCGTTTGATCCTGCCCGAAATGCATGGACGATGTCGCCTGGCGTGCGCCAGAAATCACCAGCGCTAACAATATATTCCTTGCCATCCTGTATACGCACGCCGCCACCTTCGAGAATCACGCCCCACTGTTCCTGCGTGTGAGAATGTTCGTCGCTGTAACTGTCGGGCTCGACTCTAACCACAGATAACATGGCTTGATCTCCAGGAAATATTCTGGTCGAAACACCGTCTGCCAAATTTCGGGCGATGCCCTGCGAAAGATCGTCAAGATTAAAAAAGTTTTCAGTCATTACTCTGCCTCTGTTTGCAAACCCGCTGGCTGGCTTTCTGGGTCAATATAATGCGATCGTTTAGTTCAACTACCCTATCGCGCCGATCACCATCTCAGTCATCTCAGATGTTCGCCACGTATCAATCATGTCCGCAGCGTTCATCCGCCTCTTGGCAAGAACCTGTTCAACAGCTTGTTCGATCAGTCGGGCGGCATCCAGGCACTGGCTGACCCCGTGGCGGCGCCCCAGCCAGTCCAACATCATGGCACCAGAAAGAATCGCGGCTGTCGGATTGGCCGTACCCAAACCGACGATGTCCGGAGCGCTGCCATGTGCAGGTTGAAAAACAGCCTGCTGATCTCCTATATCTGCCGATGGTGCGAAACCCATGCCACCCACCAGGCCTGCGGCAAGATCAGAGAGGATGTCGCCGAACATATTCTCGGTCACCACCACGTCAAACTCCCACGGCCGACGAACGAAGTCCAATGCGCACGCATCGACATAGACACGCTCGACATCGATGTCACTATGTTTTTCAGCCGCCTCGTCGAAGACCTTGCGAAAGAACGCCATCGAAGTGAAGATGTTCGCCTTATCAACCAGGGTTACCTTGGGGCGCTCACGATTCGCTTTTCGCCGACGCGCATAGTCAAAAGTGAACTCGAATAACTGCTCCGATGTCTGCCGGGTAATCACCATGGTGTCGCGCGCTTCCCGGTCATCCAGGATCTCGCCTTTGCCGCACGAGGCAAACAACCCCTCCGTGCTCTCGCGCACCAGCACAAAATCGATGTTATCTGCACGCGAATCGTTAAGTACTCGCATGCCGCCCCGTTTGGCTGAGACCGGGCGGACCCCGGCATAAAGATCGAAGCGGAAGCGCAGGTCTAATTGTGGTGTGATTTCAGTGCCATCGTCATAGCGCACATCGGGCAGTCCCATTGCCCCAAGAAAAATAGCATCCGCCGCTTCGGCCACCCGCCACGACTCCTCAGGCATGGCCACTCCTGTTTCACGATACAGGGCAGCGCCCGCTGCACAACTTTCGTAAACCAGCTTAGTGTTTCCGGCATGTCTGGTGGCGGCATCCAAAACGGCCAAAGTGGCTGTCGTGACCTCAGTCCCAATGCCGTCGCCCGGCAAGACACAGATTCGAAAAGTGGCGCCCATAATTATTACCCGTCTCCCTGAAATATTAAACCGGCTGCTTGGGGCGGTTGGTTGTCTGGCGCTGGCGACTGCAATCTTGCGCCCTCGCACATATTCCAACACGGCCAGTGTTCAAAAAGGTCGATCTGCCGGGTTGTTAACACAAAGCGACTGCTAATTGTTAAGCATCGTCACTTCTGTGGACTCAAGTATATGTCCGGATGAAGCGATCGAATCTCCTGCCTCTGCAAAAAACTTATCCATAGCCTCTTTTGACGATACCTGTGCAAGAACAAAGCAGGTCTGCGGATCGTCATCGGTTCTGCCGTGAAACAATTCGACAATACCGGCCTGCCTGGCCATGGGTTGAGAACTGTAGAAAGCCTGCTCCCAATCGAAGAAATCTTTGTTGATCTTAAATTTTATTAAAGCATAAGAAGCCATTAGACGAATCTCCTTTGGAAAATTAACCGCACGAAGGCGCAAGCAACCCCGCTTTGCGCCTAGCATTCACTATGTAATTGCACCCCGTTACTGTCAAACCGTTTTTGTTTTGAGTGTCAGGTAACATTATTGATCGGGAGATCGGCCGTACAAAACCACCCCGTCGGGCTGTTCCGTACAGTACCAGTGCACCCAGATGTAAGCGTGCTGAAAAAGCACAACTGCCAGCGCCGCCTGTGAACCCAGCAGCAGAGCTATACCCCACAGGCCGATAAACACAAAACTGTACATCGCATTGGCGCTGTATTTGAACGCACCCTCGCGCACCATTGGCATGGCACGATAACGCTCAAAAAAGTGATCACCGCCAAGTGCGCGGGCAAAGCCAAAATATTTCTTCACCGAGTGCATCGTCCATAGCGCGGGCACAAGAAACAGTGCGCCGACCACGGTTAGCGTTAATCCGTGCGCCGCCAGACTATTGGTATCAGCTAACCCAACAGCCATCACCAGCAAGGGTCGCAAGATTAATAACGGGAAAAAGATCACACCCCAGACAATGAATCCCGCATCACCAAAAAGGCGCGTTAGCAGGCCATAACAAAGCTGTGCACGCCACAACAGTGCCACTGTGATCTGCTGGATAACCGGCACACCCAGCGCTGCAAAAAACCACGATCTGTCAGTAATGCCCAGCCAAGTACCATCCCCCAGATGGTTCCCAGCTATCATCCAGGCGCCGGGCAACAACGCACCGAGCATAAGCAGGTGTCGAACCTGGCCGTGCCACATGTGGCCGACAGGAACTGTTACCGTCAGTGGGTCAGAATTGCGATTCATGAGCCTAAATTTAGGCGTTCAGTATATCCTCAGGCACAGCCCATAATGTAGCATTCAGGGTCAGTCCAAGGGCTGGCTGGGATTTCACCCGACCAAAGGAGTCACCCACCCCGTGAGCCAAGCCACACCCACTGACCGGCTGTATGCCATTGTTGAACAAGGGCTGTGCATTGGCTGCGGAATCTGTGAGGGCATAGCAGGTGCCGATACGGTGCGCTGTGCCGTCACCCAAAGCGGCTACGAACAACCGGTTGTTATCGGTGACCTTGATCACGCAACCGTTGATCGTATTTACGACACCTGTCCGGGTACCCGTGTTGGCGGCCTACCACCACAGTTGGTTGATTCGGATGCGCAACTTGATCCGGTGTGGGGGGTCTTCAAACGCATGGTACGTGCCTGGGCTGGCGATCCGATGGTCCGTCACAAAGCCGCCACCGCAGGCGTGCTGACAGCGCTGGCCGGCTACCTACTGGACACGGGCCGGGTCGAGTTCATATTGCACGCCAAGGCATCTACCAAAAGGCCCACCTACGGTGAACGCCACCTGAGTTTTTCGCAAACCGACGTACTGACAGCTACCGGCTCGCGCTACGGACCGACAGCGCCCTTAATAGATATAGACGCCGTGCTCGAGCGCGGGGCGCCTTTTGCTTTTATTGGCAAACCCTGCGATATCGGCGCTTTGCGTAATCACGCCCGTCATGACCCACGCGTCAACAAGCTAGTGCGTTACTGGTTGACACCGGTATGCGGGGGTTATATGCCCCCGGCATCTATGGATGCTTTTCTGAAGCGACTTGAGGTGAATCCAAAAGACGTGACCGCCTTTCGTTACCGTGGCTATGGGTGCCCTGGGCCAACCCGCATAGAAACCGGCACCGCAGTACGCGAAGCTCACTACCTGGACTTCTGGGGAGATGATGCAAGCACGTGGCAACTACCCTGGCGCTGCAAGATATGCCCGGACGGGATCGGCGAATCTGCCGATATCGCCGCTGCCGATTCATGGCCGGGTGGCTCGCCCACTCGGGAGAGCAGTGAGCACGATCCCGGCACCAACGCCGTCATCGCACGCACCGGGCTAGGTCTGGAGTTACTGGAGTCCGCCGTGCGTGACGGTGCGCTGGTGATTGAGCGTGATATCGGCCCTGAAGACCTCACGTCGTACCAACCTCACCAGGTCAGAAAGAAGCAGGCGGCCTGGTCTCGCTATCAGGGCCTGGCCGATGAAAATCGTATTGTCCCGCACACTGATAATCTGCGCCTTGAACAACTCTCGGGGGCGCTGTCGACTGAGCTTCAGCAAATCCAGCGTGAAGGCACACGCACCCGGATTACCCAGGGCAAGGCCACTCAACCACGGCCACAACCCGTGCTGCAAGAATAATCAGGAGTCAGACTAGAGCATCCATGAGCCCGTTGGTGTTTAGCCTGGCTGCTGTTCAGTCTTCTGCTGAACTCAGTGACTACTTAAGCCCCGGGTCCAACAGGCTCTGGATAATTTTTTGGCAAGCCCTCAGAGTGTGGAGAGTCTGATCTTCGTTCTTCTCCATGCGAGTGCTGTAACCCACAACATCGGTCGCTAGAATGATCGCGATCTTACGCTCAACTTTTTCGTCATTCATCGCGTTAAATCCTCGCACCCACTATACTCTCCCGGGCTGGCAGGAATCTTTCAGTCCGGCGCAACAAAGGAAGAGTTGATTCGCTCAAATCTGAGTTCTAATCTGACTTCCTCTCACCAATGCCCTGAACCAGGTTCTAGTCGAACCGATAAATCTTTTTGCGGATCATGAGATGACCGAACAATCAAACCGTAAAGGTCGCCGGCCCGGCGCTGGCCGCAAAGCCCGCACCAAAAAACGCCTGTCAGGTGGCGCCAGTCGTGCAATTCGACCCGGTATGCAGGGAGGCCAGTACCGTCCGCTGAGCGAGGAGAGCATGGGTAAAATTCATAATGGTGCGCTCGAGATTCTTGCGACCACTGGCATCGGTGAACCCTTACCCGAACTGCTGGACATCGTCTTGCCGCTGGGCTGCTACCTGAATGACCATGGGCGACTGTGCTTCCCGAAAACCATGATTGAAGATCTGATTGCTGGGGCAGCGCGCGAATATACCGTCTTCGCCCGAGGATCGCGCGCCGGAAAAGACGACATCCACTGCAATGGCAACCGGGTCTATTTCTCGAACTCCGGCAGTGCGGTGACCACACTCGATGCCGAGGCCAGAACATATCGGGCTTCAACTGTTCTGGATATGTACGACTTCACCCGCCTGGTGGATTGTCTCGACAATATCCATATGTGTGGGGATACCGTCATCGGTACCGACGTACCTGACGACTACGAGCACGATATGACAATGGTGTATGCGCTCCTGGCCGGAACCGAAAAACCGCTGTGCCTGTCATTTCGTCATCGGCAACATATTACCTCGGCCATTGAACTCTTCGATCTGGCCTCGGGCGGTGAGGGCTCCTTCCTCAAGGCGCCCTCAGTCATATTTGGCGGTTGCCCGATCGTCTCGCCACTGCGCTTTGGTCGCGAAAACCTGGAAGTCATGATCGATGCCACCCGCCTGGGCTTGGTGAGTGACATCGCCGTTGCGCCCCAATCTGGGGCTACTGCCCCGGCAACGCTGGCCGGTATCCTGGTCCAGGTAGTCGCTGAGACACTCGCGTGCCTTGCTGTGGTCAATCTGATTCGGCCCGGTTGTGCCATTACCTTTGCCACCTGGCCGTTTGTGACTGACCTTCGTACCGGGTCATTCAGTGGTGGCAGCGGCGAACAGGCCGTGCTGGCTGCATCGGCTATTCAGATGGGCAACTATTACAAGCTGCCCAACAGTGCCGGCGCAGGAATGACTGACTCAAAGATCCCGGACGCGCAATACGGTTATGAAAAAGGGCTCACCATCGGGCTCGCCGCGCTTTCAGGCGCAAACCGGGTCTGTGAGGTTGGCGGAATGATGGGCAGCTTGATGGGCTGCAGTTTTGAATCCATGGTCATCGACAACGAAGCTGTGGGCATGATCCAGCGAACTATCCGTGGGATTGAAGTCTCTGACGAAACACTGTCAATCGACACCATTCACAAATGCGCTCTAGACCCGGGCCACTTCCTCGGTAACGAGCAGACCTTGAGCGTAATGGAAAGCGAATATCTGTACCCCAAACTGATGGACCGCTCACCCAGTGGACAATGGGAGGCCGAAGGCGCGCCGGACCTCTTTGAGCGCAGCAAAAAAGTGAGCCGAGAAATACTCGCCAGCCACTATCCCAACTATTTTGACAGCCGGGCCGACGCAATCATTCGTGAGCGCTTTCCCATTAAAATATCCAGCGCTGACATGAGTGCAAACAGCCAGCGCTGGTGAAGCGCCTCCTCGTGCGCTGCTCATTTAGATATTGCGTACCGAAAAACCATGCTGTCGATATCGAATCAGACCAAGCCATCCAATGCCACGGCCCAGATGACAACCAGCACCGTCAGGACGCTGAGCCCACGCATCAGCCAACGCTCAGCCGGACGTCCACCTACTGCAGAAACTACCAGTGCGCCACCAGCACACCAAAGCGTATGAAAAATCACCTGCACAACAAAAAAGGTAACGCTAATGATAATGACTTGCATAACCCAGGGCTGAGACGGGTCGGAAAAATGGGCATAGGCGAAAACCAGCATTGCCCAGGCCTTGGGATTAAGAGGGTGAACCAGTAATCCAGACCAGAAAGTCTCGGGGCGTTTGAGTTCGCGCCCTTTCATCATGAAACCGGACATTCGCAGCGCTAGCCACCCAAGATAAGCAACACAAACAATTTTCAGGGCGAGTAACACCATGGGATTTGCCGAAAGCAACTGCCACAAACCCAGACCCAGCAACAGGTTGACAAACAACTTACCAAAAGTGACTCCGGCAACAAAAGGCAAACTACGCCATAAGCCAAAATTGCCACCCGAAGTCATTAACAGCATGTTCGCTGGGCCGGGCGTGCCCACCATAAATATGGCAAACAAAAAGAACGGTGTGTAATCCATCATCCTCCCCTGTGCCGCCGCCGGGCAACCCTTGCAAGCCCGCTTGATGTCATAGTCAGGCCACCCCTGGTGGCGTTTGAGCGGCGACCTTCATCCCTAGAAATTGCGCGACAGGTTAAGATTCCCACATGAATCAAACCTGCCTGCGAGCACAGTAGCATTATGCCGAACAAACCGGGCGCGCGGGTACAGGTCATTGACCGGGCCGCAGGACTGCTTGATGCAATCGCACGATATTCGGAGCCGGTCAGTCTCAAAGTGCTGATGGCTGAGACTGGCCTGCATGCAAGCACTGCTCATCGGATCCTCTCATCATTAATGCAAAACGGCCTGGTCGAAAAAGATCAGGACAATCTCTATCGCCTTGGACTAAAGCTGGTGCAACTGGGCACCCGCTTGCACAGCAAGCTGGACCTGCGTGCTATCGCCCTGCCCGTGATGGAACGCCTGCGCGACAGTTTTGGCGAAAGCGTTAATCTCAGCATTCGTGAGGGCGACCAGGTAGTCTATGTTGAACGGGCCACACCTAACCGCATGATGCATGTCCATCAGGTGGTGGGGAGCCGTGCGCCGTTGCATGTCACTGCGGTAGGCAAATTGATGCTCGGCGCGGCCGGTACCGAGGCCTGCTCGGCTTACGCCCGGCGCACAAATCTGCCAGCCTATACGGCCAATACCATCACCGTGCTTCCGCGCTTGCTTGAAGAGGCATCCAGCGCTCTGGAAAATGGTTATGCATTCGATAATGAAGAAGCCGAGACCGGAGTAGGCTGTATTGGCGTGTTGCTGTATGACGGCGCCTCCCAGGTCGCGGCCGGTCTTTCGGTGTCGGCACCTATTGAGCGCCGCGATATCAGGTGGGTAGGATCTCTAGTCAACGCCGGCAACGCCATATCACAATCGCTAGGATTCAAGGCAGTAAAACCGCGCAAAGCGTCCTAAACAAATAGATCATTTTTCTCGATAATTTCGCCTTGTTCCTGCTCGCCTTTACATGGCTGGTACTGTTCTATGGCGTTATTGTCATCCACGACATTCCCTACGAAATTGCGAAGCATCGCGGCCATCTGCGATGCGGGACGTGTTGCGCTAAAACTTCGGCTATTGGATGACCTGCAGAACTACCACCTTCCTCAAGGGAGCGCCGCGGAAATCGCGGTGTATTCGGATCACTTCCACCATGTATCAATCATGCGCAAGATTCTGTTACGCATGAAAAGTTGGCAGAACTACCTGTATCTGGATCACTGATAGAGCCGAAATCGCCGAGCAGGCGCGATTGCAAGTGCAAGTGCACCATGACATCTTAGGCGCTCAACTGCTTAAGACAGGCCGGAGTATCAATATCGGTCAATACCGCCGAGCTTGATACCTCCACCGCCAGAACATCTTTAGAGTAGCGAGTCAACAGGGAACGGGCGCCTGCATCTCCGATCAGAGCTTTCATTTCAGTAAACAATGCGGCTGGCCACAGGACCGGGTTTCCACGCTTGCCGTTACAGGTCGGGACACAGATTGGATGCGCCCCATTCTCTTTAAAGGCTCGAATAAGTTTATTCATATGTTCGGCCTCAACCAACGGCATATCACCCAGACAGATCAGCGCCCCTGCATAACTGTCCGGCAAGGCAGACAAGCCCGTCCGCAAAGAGCTGCTGAGACCCTGATCAGGGTTCGGGTTGTGGGAGGCGGTCAACTCCAATCTTTCCAGCGCAGTACGGACCGCAAAACTTTCAAAGCCCGTTACGACAATCACCATATTCGCATGCGACGCCGAGGCAGCCAGCACGGTCCGCCGGATCATGGGCACGCCATCGATAGGCAATAGCAACTTGTTTTGAGGACCCATGCGTTGGCTACAACCTGCTGCCAGGACTATCGCCGCTACCAACGTGGCACGACTGTCATTGCCAACACCGAGTCTAGTCATGTTGCTCCTTGGGCTTGCTAACCGGCCCAGGGCCGCTGCGGACACTTACTATCTCGGCAAGAATAGCGATCGCGATGTCCGAGGCGCTCCTGCCGCCAAGGTCCAGGCCGATCGGTGCATGGATGCGCGCCAGCGCCGCCGGAGTCATACCGGCATCCTCAAGGCGACTCAATCGTCGAGCATGTGTTTTTCGACTGCCCAGGGCGCCCACGTAACAGGCGGGTGATTTCAGAGCTGCAATCAAAGCGAGGTCATCTATCTTCGAATCGTGGCTGAGAGATACCACTGCCGTGTCCGCATCCAGGGGTTCATTCTCAAAATAGCGGTCGGGCCATTGTCTGACAATTCTTGTATCCACAAAGCGCGTGGCTGTAGCAAACGCGATACGCGGATCAACCAATGTGACATGAAATCCCGCCAGTCGCGCCATTGGCACCAATACCTGTGAAATATGCACAGCTCCAATAACGACTAAGCGCAAGGAAGGCATAAATACCCGGCAAAACCACTGCCCTGCCCCTACCGGAATGGTGCCACTGACCCCACTCAACAAGCGCTCATGCAACTGAGTCGGGTCAAGACCAACTGCGCGAAGGCTGGCATCTTTCTTCCCGGCAATGAAAACAACTTGCTCCGCGTTCTCGCAATGAATCAACAGGGCTACGAGTTTACGTTGCTGCTGGCAGCGATATAGATCAGTGACAACAGTCCGATCAACCAGCGCACATATCAGAACAATCACAGTGCCGCCACAGGTCAGGCCCACGCCCCACGCCTGCTCATCGGAAACAGAATATTCGAGAATTCGAGTGACGCCTGTATGAGCAATCTTCTGGCACTGTTCGATTACATTACCTTCAATACAGCCACCTGAAACGGATCCAGCGAATTCACCCCGTTCGTTGGTGACCAATTGACTGCCCACGGGTCTTGGTGAACTACCCCAGGTTGAAATCACTGTTGCCAATGCAACACGCTGAGAAGTCTCCAGCCAGTCCGCTGCCTGGCCGATGACGGTCTGCGCACTTACTCTGATCGCTAATGCTTTATCTTCTGGTTGACTCATAGCCGAGCAATATTACCGTAGCAGGAGAAGGCTCTATTTTCTAACAGAAGTATTAACCAATCCCACATTGTGGAAGATTAATCCACATTACAGAAATTTTTGGATAAAATCGATCAACCAATTTCGCCCCCCCATCTAATTCCCTAGATAGTTGAAGAGGACACCTTCGTGAATGGACGTACAACGGTCCACGGCCTTGCTGTAGACGACAACCTGCTGGCTCTGATCAACCACGAGGCATTGCCCGGCACAGGACTAGACACTGATGCCTTCTGGACTGGGTTTGCCCAAATCATCGATGATCTTAGCCCCCGCAACCGAGCACTACTCGCCCATCGGGAGGAACTGGAACTCGCCATTAATGACTGGCACCGCACACGGGTTGGCCAGCCCCATGACCCGGCGGCCTATCACGCCTTTCTTTCCAAGATCGGCTACCTTGTTCCCGAGGGAGCAGACTTTGCAGTGAGCACCGCGAACGTTGATGACGCGATCACAGTTATACCCGGACCACAGTTGGTCGTACCGGTCAATAACGCACGCTATGCCCTGAATGCGACCAACGCACGCTGGGGCTCTCTGTACGACGCCCTGTACGGGACAGATGTTATCAGTGACGAAGATGGTGCACTGCAAAGCGGCAACTACAGCCCGGCGCGCGGCAAACGGGTAGTCGATTATGGAGACGATTTTCTAAACCGGGTGATTCCACTTGATGGGCTTTCCCACAGCGACGCCATCTTGTACTTCATTAACAACGGCGAACTCAAAGCGCGGCGCTCTGACGGAAGCGATACCGGCCTGACAGATGCTGGGCAGTTCTCTGGATACCGTGGCGATGTGGATGCACCCAGTGCCATATTGCTGCGACACCACCACCTGTATATCGAGATCGTGATTGACCGCGAGCACCTCGTCGGTGCCAAGAGTCCCGCCGGGGTCAGCGACGTGATACTGGAATCGGCCATCACCGTCATTCAGGACTGCGAAGATTCAGTTGCCGCTGTAGATGGTGCCGACAAAACAGATGTTTACCGCAACTGGCTGGGCCTGATGCAAGGCACGTTGTCCACAACGATAAGCAAGGGCGGGCATACCTTCGAACGCACTCTGAACCCAGACCGCGAGTACACCGCGACTGACGGCACCACATTTTCGCTACCGGGGCGGGCACTGATGCTGGTGCGCAATGTCGGCCACCTGATGACCAACCCCGCAATCCTCGACAGCGAAGGCAATGAAATCTTCGAAGGCATTATGGATGCTGTGGTAACCGGGCTTATCGCCCTGCACGACCTCAGCGGCGCCGGCCGCCTGCGTAATTCGGACAAAGGCTCCATGTATGTGGTAAAGCCGAAAATGCATGGCCCTGAGGAAACCGCTTTTGCGGTGGAACTCTTTGAGCGTACCGAAACATTGCTTGGCATGACCCCCGGGGCGATGAAAATCGGCATCATGGACGAAGAACGGCGTACGACCGTCAATCTGAAAGAATGTATCCGAGCCGCATCCGACCGTGTGATTTTCATCAACACCGGGTTTCTTGATCGCACCGGTGATGAGATTCACACCTCGATGGAAGCCGGCCCGATGATGCGCAAAGCCGACATGAAAGCCCAGCCCTGGATACGGGCCTATGAAGACTGGAACGTAGACGTGGGCCTCGCTTGTGGCCTGCCTGGACACGCTCAAATCGGCAAAGGCATGTGGGCCATGCCCGATGAAATGGCCGCCATGATGCGATCCAAAGGTGATCACCCCCGGGCCGGGGCCAACACGGCCTGGGTACCCTCGCCCACGGCAGCCACGCTGCATGCGATGCACTATCATGAGACTGATGTGCTGTCTTGCCAGGCCGAACTGACAAACCGAGCGCATGCCAGCCTGGACGATATCCTGACTATCCCCGTGTGTGAAGATCCGAACTGGTCAGACGAGGACATTCAAGATGAAATCGACAACAACTGTCAGGGAATACTCGGCTACGTGGTCCGCTGGATCGACCAGAGCGTCGGTTGCTCCAAAGTACCTGATATCCGTGATGTCGGACTGATGGAAGATCGCGCCACGTTGCGCATCTCAAGCCAGCATATCGCCAACTGGCTTCACCACGGCATCGTTACCGAGGAGCAGGTCACGGCATCATTAAAGCGCATGGCAGCCGTTGTTGATCGGCAGAATGCCGATGACCCTGACTACCAGGCGATGATGCCTTCGTGTGACGGCGTTGCCTTCAAGGCAGCCTGCGATCTGATCTTTAATGGTCGGCAGGTTTGCAACGGCTATACCGAGCCACCCTTGCATCAGCGCCGTCTTGAGAAAAAATCGGAAGAGTCGATCTCGTCAGTTGCGTAGGCTTGCCCTTGTCGAGAAAACTGAGCGCTTCAGAGTCAACCGAATTTGTCGTAGCGGATATCTGCCACAGGTGTCCCTACGCCTAGAAGCAGGGCCAAGGAACCTGTCAGCATCGCGGGTGGACCACCGAGAAATGCCAACCGCTCGGAAAAAACGTTGCCATTCAACTGTTCGGCGACCTCGTGCACGAAGCCATGATGCAAGGCGAATCCATGGACTTGTGAGTCGACACTGCCTCCCGCCTGGAAATCAGAGATCGCTAGATTAATTTGAATATGCTCCGGAGCACTTTTCTGCACGACTTTGAGTTCCTCAATAAAGAAAAAATCCTCTAGCCGGCGTACCCCAAATACAATAGTCAATCGATGCTTCTTAAAGTAATCAAGGGAGGCCGCCTGGCTCAGAATAGACATTATTCCTGCAATGCCGGAACCACCCACAAGACATATAAGGTCACGATTCTCCCCGGGGTCAAAAGTGGCCAGGCCCATAGGCCCAAATACATCGACCCGATACTCCGCGGCACCACCAGCAAATAACGCTTCTGAAAATCTCCCACCTGGAAATCGCTTGATCACAAATGTCGCTTGCCGGGTATTGGCGTCGAAGCTGGTCATTGAATAGGGTCGATACCCGGCCATCCCCGGCAGTCGAAGCAAAAGGTACTGCCCCGCCATGAAATCGATCGGCTTATCGAGTTCCAGTTGAAAGGTAGCCACATCGGGAGCCACCGTCTGCATCCCTTTTAGTCGTGCGGATTGATGCAACGGATTCTGGCCAGTGGTTTCTGTCAGAACAAGTTTGCCGGGGACAAGGATTTCACAATCGGCGGCAACAGTACTCTGGCACAGCAGGCACTCGCCTTTTTCCCGTTTGAGGTTTTTCGCACCCGGCGCCTCGGGCCAACCGTCTCGCACGGTACCTGGCCTTGCCCGAGCAACGCAGGTAGAGCAAACGCCAGCACCACAACCATAGGGAAGCGGGACTCCCTGGCGTAATCCGGCCTGCAGCAGCGTTTCCTCCTCTTGGCATTCGACCGTCACGCGGCCTTGTTTATTCAAAAAAGTAACGTTGGCCAAAATCTTGCCCTGGCATTAAAAGATGGATAACGGCAAACAACTACCTTACCACTCAAAATCATCGTCATCTTCTTCATCAAAATCGTAGGTCAGCTCTTCTTCGATGTACGCCCATACCTCATCGCCGCGCAACTCCGAGGGGTATAACAGCAACGGCCTCTCGGCTGGCCCCCGCTGCTCGCCTGTCAATATATTCCACTGCCATAGATGCTTGGAACAAGTCAGCGTACCGCCCTTACAGATGCCTGACTCGTAAAGTGGTTCGGCCATATGCGGGCAAAAAGGAGGGAACACTCGAAATTCGTCGCCGGCTCTTGCGACCACCACTGCGATCTCACCAGCGAGATGTTTCTGCAATTGGCCATCGACCAGATCGGCAGCTACGCATACGCGAAACCAGGCTTCATCTTTGGAGATATTCATCTGGTTTTAGTGATCAATGTAAAAAAGCATTCGAAACGTTCGAATGCCGGCAGGGTCGCGTACAGCCAACGCTCCCTAGACAGATCTGTGTGATTTAAATGGGCCAGTGCGACCCTTTATCGAGACGACGGGTATCGAGTTGAACGATGCGCTCGACAAAGAGTGGTCGACCCGAATCAATGCGGAACTGATCCCGGTATTTGCCCACGAGGAATACATTGGACTCGCCGGCGAGCACGTGGGAGTTGATACCATCCAACTGTGTCTGATAGACCGCAAAAGAAGAGACAGTGCTTGCGGTCTGCTGCGCTTCGTCGACATCAACTGTATAGACCACGGTGTGCCGAGCCAGGGGCGAGTGATCTGAGTTGTGCTTGGGCAGCATCTCGGTAATCGTGACCATATCTGCACGACTACCGTCCAGATAGGTCATGTTGTAGTTGATTTCCGGACTGAATGCTCTGATCGCATAATAAAAATCCTCGTGACACAATCCCAGCCAATCCTCCCATTTTCCTTCATCGAGGTACAGGCTCGCCCGGTAAATTGTGCTCTTTACATCCTCAGTAATATTTTGCTCAGTCATAACCTTTCCTGTTGATCATTCCCTTCATAACCCAGGCGTTTTCGCCTCTCCGGTTGGGATTACTCAGAGCCCCCGGCTCAAGTAAGCCCAACCGATCCCTACATCAGCTCCCCGAGCAAAACGGGCTTTCAGTTTATGCCGCTTCTTTATTCCGGCCTTCTTCATAAGACAACTCGGGGTCGCCCGGCCACCGGTCCATCCGCTGACCCCAAGCGCTGTAAAAATGGCGCATACCCTCTTCATCGTGAATGGTCGGATCTCCTTCAGCATCTATCTCATGCCGGCCATGAAGGATGCGGCGCTTGTCTGCCCACTCATTCATAGCCGATTGTTGCGTCGAGACAGCCAGAAGATCCTCATGAAGATTTCGGCCAAATGGCCCCCAGATCGTGTTGTGGTGCCTTTGCCGAATCAGTCGCTCTTCTGGAGTGTCGCTCTTTAGCCCCAGACCACGGAATTCGATCATGACCTTATCGGGACCAAGTGGCGTCATGATATCGGAGCGCAGCGCCGAACCACGCAGATTGAAATTCACTCCTGGGAAAAAATCGATCATCTCCCAATGGTTGGTCGGCAGATGTGGAAACGAAAGTTCTTCTCGAGATTCAAAGCCTTCGTACTGATCATACTGAACTTCGAAAGAGCCCACATTCACATGGCCGTTTTTAAACCCTTTATTCTTTCGAGCGAAATACGAGTCATTAAACCCAGTTACCCGGTTATGGTAATGCAGATAGTCATGATAAAACTCTGAGTTGGTGTCGTGCCAGAGCTTGTAATTACATGGGATGATTGCCTTATGGTAGTGAAACACTTCCAGCGGCTCGGCATCCAATGATTTCTGCATACAGTCAAAAGCGCCTCCAGCCCATTCTTCTACAGTCTGCTCTATGGCATCGTTTAGTGTGACCCAGACAAAGCCGCCATACTTCACTTCGCAACGGAGTCGTCGTAAACCCACATCACTGCAGGCAAGACGATCCTGGTAGCCCTCGGTGCCCCGGGATATATGTACGCAATTACCTTTCATATCGAACTGCCAGGCGTGAAACATGCAGGTCATGTGCTTCGGCGCGCCGGAGGGTGCTGCGGCCTCGAAAGATCCCGATGGGCGGTTCTCGATCATATTGCCGCGATGCGGGCAAACATTCAGGAAGGCACGAATTTCGTTATCTGGGCCTCGCACAATCATTATCGGCTCTCGAGCAATGGTCGTGGTTCTGAAACAATAGGGGTCGGGTAATTCGGACTCATGACAAACTGGCATCCAGACCTTGCGGAAAATCTTGGCGATCTCCTCTTCAAAGATGCCCCGATCGGAATAGATTCGACTGTCGACGTAGTCTCCGGGGGCTATCTTCCCAGGAATTGTTGCCCACTGCTTCGCATTTCTGGCTGGCATATCGTTTGATCCCTTGGTATTTGACGCGGCCGGGCACCCTGACCGTGTCTTTTAAAAATGTGCCTTAGGGATAATTAGAAAGGCGACAAAGCGATTTGTAAAATCATTCAGATCAATAATTTGATAGTTTTAACCAATCTATACACTACGCAACAGACAACCGAGATTTCTCAATCTCATTTGGGTCAAAAAAATTGGAATCTCCTACTCAAATCCAGTAATAATTCACGGTTTGCCGAGTTCGAGAATCGACGATTAAGCCCTCGGAACTGGCCTGTCCCGAGGGCTATTCGCATCCTACCCAATAGCAAAACCCGGACTACTTACGACCTGTTTTCTTCCGGGTAGCCTTCTTCTTGGCTGCCTTCTTAGTTGTCTTTTTTGCCGGCAATGATGTCTTCTTCGCGGTCTTGCGCTTGGAAGCCTTGCTCGCCTTGGTATCGAGTTGTTCCAGCTTGGACTCCCACTTCATCTTACGAGCGAACTTCAGGGCTTCCTCATCACTCATATACACCGTGTGCTCAGGCCCAGGATATATTTCGGCCTTAACCTCATCCCGGTATCGAATAAACACATCTTCGATAATCGGTATCAAATCAGTGTAGATCTTTGAATGACGTGGTGTGTGCTCCTCGTAAAGGTGAAAGAGGTCTGAGGTAATGATATGAACCCCATGCGCTCCCAACCCCGCGCCTAGGCTGATTACCGGAACTGGCAATACCTGAGCCAGGTACTCGTTCACCTCCTGGGTCGTTACCTCGCACATGATCGAAAAACATCCCGCATCGACCATAGCCCAAGCATCATCGACTAATTCTTCTGCGCGGACTGCTGTTTTGCCCTGAGCAAAAAATCCGCCCAGTTGCGGCATACGCATCGGGGTAATACCAATGTGGCCTTGGACCGGAATACCTGCCCGATTGATCGCTTCGATGTTACGAGCATGGTACTGGTTGCCTTCGCACTTCATTACTTCGGCATTCGCCTCATGTACAAAACGGCCTGCATTTTCTACCGCCTGTTCCGGTGAAATGTGAAAACTCCAGTACGGCATATCAACCATGCGTAAACCATACTGACTGCCGCGGTCGATAGCTTTGGCCATCATCATCACTTCATCAAAAGTAACTGTAACAGTGCTCTTGTGCCCAAACAGAATCATGCCACCAGTATCCGACACGCATAGGATATCGATTCCCAGTCGGTCCGCAATTACCGCGTTGCGGTAGTCATAGATCGCCATCTGTACTATCTGTTCACCTTCGCGCATTTTGCGTCGCAACTGATTTAGTGTGACCTTGCGCCGGGGCTTGTCGTCAGCCATGTGCTATCTCCTTGAGTTCTAGTTTATTGCTGCCGCTAAAAGCAGTCCGGTAACATCAACAGCAGAAAACGCGATCGGTCACGAAATCCTACAGCGACCTATTAATAGTAGACAGCCATCAAATTCGGGTCAAAAAGTATTGACTTATCAAACGATAGAGATCGGCTTGTACTGCTGAAAATAAGCGTCTGGCAATATACGGTTAACAGTTCAAATCGAAGATGGTGGCCTCACTCGCACGGCAACAAGTCGTCTGCCCAGCAGCCTCTCACTACCCTTTTGGCAGGATTTAAAAATGGACGGCTGCGCTAAATCGGGTCGTGGATTATTCCCAGTAGCTCTGCTAGGGAACCGGTGACCTCAACATCCGTTGTATTCACATAGCCTAAACCCAGCGTGGCCTCCCGCCAAAGGGCTAGAACAGACCGATGTAACCAGCAATTCTTCAGGCCTGGGCCGTTTCGACTGTGAATCAGGATGACGCTACAAGACAGGCTTTTTCGAAGATTCAGCGAAGAAGCAGGCCAGTATCAATTCCGACTCTGATCCGATGACACTGCCTCGGCGAACCGCTCCATGGCAGCCTCCAACGGGTTTACATCTTCGCAACAGCACCTGGCTTGCGCGTAAGGGTCGCCGGCCTCTAACGGCTATTGCTCGAAAGGCAACACGACGTGGTGATGGTGAATTAAAGTAGTCCGACAACAATGCGAATCAGCATAGCCGCGCCCACGAGCAATAGGGCAAAAGCAATGAACCGCTTCAAAGTATCGCGCGACACGTGATGCGCAACGCGGGCACCCACAATGACTCCAGCCGCCAGCATTACCGCAATGCCAAGGCCCAGCCCAAACTCGATATGGCCAAACGCCAGGTTACCTCCCGTTGCCAGTAGCGCGATTGGAATCTGAATAATCTGGCTTAGGCCCACGGCAGTCAGAACTGGAACTTTCAGCCAGATCAATAGGGGCACCAGGATCAGCGGGCCACCCGTTCCGGTTATTGATGAAGCAAATCCTGTGACTACTCCAATAACCAGCAGGAAAACCGGGCTCAAAAAGTTCTCTGTACCGGCATTTTCAGCCTGCGGGCGCAAAGCCTGAAGCCCCGACAAAAAAACCAGCAGTCCGATAATGCCCTCGAGAACGGCGCCGGGGGTCTGCCAGGTAGCCAGCGCACCCAAATAAGCCCCAGGCATTCCGCCAAGACATAGCCATAGGCCCATGTTCCACTGGATAGAGCCCCGCCGAGAATACTCAATAGCGCCTACTGCGCCGCTGAAAAGGTAAGAAAACATCGCCGTAGCGATCGCCACATGAATGCCAAAACCAAGAGCATAAGTGAGCATTGGGACCAACAAAACGCCGCCGATCCCGATGGCGCCAATCAGCACGCCAACGATAATCGCGACTCCGCCCGCAAGGGCCATAGCCGCTGTACTAAGCATGAGATTTTCCCGCCCCCGTGATCAGAATCCCCAGCAGCACCCGCCGCCGGCCTATCAGGCTTGGCGCCTATAGATGCGCGAGGCCGGGCGCCATTATAGCCAGGCCATCGGGCGCCGAGCACCCTTTTGGATCGACTACGGTCGTGGTGACAAAGCGCAGGAACGAAAAACGGTTGGCTGGTTCAGCATGACAGCGATGCACTACCCCTCGTTAATCCCCATCGAATATCCTAACGCGAAGGAGGATTCAAAAAATAGCCATTTTGAAGCGGTTTATCAGCTACCCCAGAGTCGTCAGTAAAGCCGCGATCGCCAGTATCATTAGGGTCATGCCAGGCCACGGAAAAATTGATGCTTGCAGGCCAGCGCGGGAAGCCGCACAGGAGTAACTCACGGGGCAGCGCGGGCAGTCTACGCCGTCGCAAGGCAATCGGTTAACCCGGTTGTGCCGCCTATTGCGAGTGAATTGGGTGCTGTAACTGCCGATGTCGGCTGACGATCTTCTGGAAAACCCTTCGATATGGATTATGGGCATAAGCGGTTCAACCTGCGGACAAGTAATTAACTGAGGCGTTTTAATACTACTTTCAACATGACTGGGGTTTTATGACTTAAATCAACTACCCGCCTGAATACTGCAGGTAAGGATGCTTTTATGTAGATAACTTCCCAGAATCACAACAAATTATCCACACTTTTATAGTGGTTGAATAGTGAGGGAAAGATAGTTATTTTTAAACAATAATAGGAAACAATTGATACAGCCTATCAGAAGTTCTGAGCGCAACAGGCTCCGATAAGGCAAAGAACGAGGGGAGATAGCGATGTTTTTACGGCAATTTGAATATCTGGTCGCGCTTGAACAGGAAGGCCACTTCGGCCGTGCCGCTGAGCGCTGTCATGTATCGCAACCAAGCCTGTCCAGCGCGCTACAACAACTTGAATCTGAGCTCGACGTAACTATCATCCTTCGTCACCAGCGTTACCAGGGGTTCACACCTGAAGGTGAGCGGGTTATCAGTTGGGCCAAGCGCCTGCTGGCTGATCGGAAAAGCATGATCGAAGATCTCGCCATTATGCGGCGTAATCTCAATGGCAAAATCCGAGTTGGCGCCATGCCAACCAGTTCTCCAGTTCTACCCCGTATCAGCCAACTTTTTACTCAAGCTTACCCAGCAGTTGAGATAGATATTCAGTTCGTGGGCTCAGGCAATCTGATCAACGAATTACGAAACTTTGAACTCGACGTTGGCATTACCTACCTCGAAGGTCAGTCGTTGAAAAAGCTAAACACCATGGTGCTGTACCAAGAACAGCTCAGCCTGATGATTCCAAAAAACATGTTATCGACACGACAAAAAACTATTGGCTGGAAAGAGGCCGCCGAACTACCTCTTTGTCTGCTTTCTCCAAACATGAAAGAACGCCAGGTCATGGATGAAGCATTTGCCAGTATCGACTGTGCCCCGTCACCAAAACTTGAATGCAATTCAATTTTCCAGCTGGCATTCCATGTTATGCAGGGCGATCTGGCAACTATTGTCCCCAACGGGTTCAGTCGCGCCAACGATGCCTTTCCCGGCACTCGAGAAATTCAGTTGATCGACCCGATCATCAGCAAACCTGTTGGCCTGATCTGGGAAAAAGTAACCCCACCTCTACCTATGGCCCAAGCCATGGCAGACCTGCTTATGGAGTCAAAACATGAGATACAGGAGGCCTTGGGGAAATCGACTGATCTTCTGCAAGCGAAGGCAGTCGCTTAAGTTTCCAGCAGCAACCAGGGGGGAGAGATGCTGCTATCAGATGAACCTCTCTGACGCTAGGCTCTTCGACCCATTGACCTTTTGCGATATCGGAATATTATTCCTGCCAGCAGTACGACCAGCAAAGGACCAGCGGCCAGGTTAATTAATACCAGACGAGCGCCCAACCCGTCTACCTTGGTACGAATACCACGCCTGACTTCTCGAAGTTCCCGACGGGCAGAAAGTAATTTGCTTTCAAATTCCTTCAGTTGGCGTTTCATGCTCTCGGGCAACTGCGCATATTCGATGTGCTCGGTTCCCTCGGCCAGACCGCTAATTTGCTGTTCCAGCTTGGTCACTTCACCAGCAAGACTGGCCTCTTTATCTTGCAACCCAGCTTGTGCCACTCGAAACAAATCAGCCACTCGTGTAAACGGCCGCTGCAACTTCCCGCGAGACCGTATTCCTATCAACGCCTCATCCCCTGTGGCAAATTCAATCATATTCAATAAAAAAGCCAGATTATCATTGAGTGGTCGAACCACAGTATCCTCGCCAAGCCGTGTATGCTGAAGCGAGAATGGATCGAACAGCCAGTCCACATCGGCTACCGCAAAGACAACCGGGGCGCCACGGGAGGACTGGAGGTGCAAAACGCCAGCACTGTGCGACGCTGACAAGTGATACGCACTTTTTAGGGGGCCCTTCACAACCACAGCAAGCGCTCTGGGCTGCGACTGACCAGCAAAGGTCATTGCCAACTCACGCGGCGTTTTTCGGGCAAACGACTCCCTAGGATAAACGCCTGCATCAACTGTGGTTGTAACCAGAACCGTTCCGTCGGCCACTGAGTCAAGAGTCAACGCGCCGGGCTCAACCAATAAGAGTTCATTCAGATTAGCGGTCGTTGGGTGAACCGACGACAACCCCGCAGCGCGAACTCTCATCCAGTAAGGATAGTTAAGGCGGCCCTGCTGATCATCAGCAACCACAGATGCGAGTTGTGTATCACCAACAATCCCCTCGCCCTGGTAATTGATACCGTATCTTGCAAGCAAATCAGAAATGTCGTTGATCTCATCGGATGGCTGAGGGTTCGTCACGTTGTTGGCAGGCTTGACCCGGGTATATGGATCAATCATCACGATCAGGCTGCCGCCTCCCATAACGTACTGGTCGATTGCATAAAGCATGTCCTCGTGCAGTATGTCGGTACCGAGCAAAATCAACGCGTCAAGATCGGCCGGTAGCTGGGTTTCAAAGAAGGGCACTACAGCAAGGTCATAGGCTCGCTTCAGTTCGGCCATGAATGACAGGCCATCGCGCTCGGCGAGAGCTGCTGAGGATGGCAACAAGGGGCTGATCAATGCAATCCGGGGTGTTGATTGGCGGGTCAAGCCATTCAAAGCCTGGGCAAGATCGTACTCCAACAGACTCTCCCGACGAATATCCAGGTACGGAATCCGCCCAAGCCGTCCCCCATGCTCTATTGTGATTCCGAGAAAAAAGTGGTCACCAGACGACATAGGTACCCGATGCATACCGCGGGCCATCGCCTGAAGCTCCTGTTCGGTGTCAGGTTCTGGATCAACCAAGGTCCACTCCAATGTGGACCGCCCAGACATTCCTGAAAGCAGTCGCTGAATGCGCCGAGCATGTGCCTTAATAGACGCTGGAACAGTATCTTCAGTGTCACTCCAGTAAAGGGTCAATTGGGTTTTTTCCGGTAACTGCTCAAGCACCTGCTTCGTTCCAGAATGAAGACTGAATTCCTTTGCTGCAGTCAAATCAAACTGGCCAGGCAGATTCGCTGCTAACGGGATACCGAGCAGCCACAACAGACACAGCGTCAGCAGCCGTGCCAGGCGTTTTCCAGAAAACAGTTTACGCAGGTCGCCCCGACGTCTTTCCTCGATCACCCAATGAGTCACCAATAAGGCCAGGCCGATGGTCAACCCGAAATACAAAAGACCCTGTGGGCGTATCACGCCTTCTCCAAGACGATTCAGCCAGGTAACCGGGCTGTACACTGAAAGTGTTTCCCACGCCCACTGGGGCAGCACATTGCGAAGGAGTCGGCCAAAGACGTCCCACCCGCAAAGCATCAGCAGAAATAGCGCCCCAATGCCTGCAACAAAAGCACCTACTGTCTCGCGAACGAACGCGGCCGCCAGCAACGCAACAGCGAAACACGCGCCAAGCAGTAAAGCGCAAGCTAGATAACCGGCCACCATAACGCCAAAATCTGGTTCGCCAAGATAGCTCACCGTAATCGCGAACGGAAATGTTAGCGCAAGTGTGAGGAGCAAGAGCAGATAGCCTGCGGTGAATTTCCCGATAACAATGGCAGCCCGACTGACAGGCAATGAATATATGAGTTCCATTTCGCGATCCGCCTGATTGTCTGCCCAAGCCGACATAGCAAGCGCGGGAACCAGCACCAAGGAGATCCAGGGAATGAACCCCAGTAACAAACGAAGGGTTGCCTCATCTGACGAATAAAAATCGGCAACCAGAAAAATACAGGCGCCTAACCCAAGCAAAAAGGCTGCCTGAAAGAGGTAACTCAAAGGCGTGAAAAATAGTAGCCGCAATTCATGGCGCAGTACTGCACTGAATCCAGAAATGATACTGATCTTTAATTCACTCATTGAATCAGCGTCGACATTAGGAAGTCGTCAAGGGTTCTTGGTCATGCACGGTCAGTTTTCTGAACTGAGTACCTAGACGCCCCGAACTATCGACCAGATCGGCCAGACTAGCATCAGCGATCAGCTGACCATGATTGATCACCACAACCCGATCGCACAGTTCTTCTGCCTCTTCCAGAATATGTGTCGATAACACAATGGTTCTGCCAACTTTCATCTTACGTACCAAACGCCTCACCAATTCCTTCTGGTTGGGGTCCAGCCCATCCGTGGGCTCATCGAGAACCAATACCCTGGGTTCATGCAAAATGGCCTGAGCAAGCCACGCTCTTTGTCGCCAACCCTTGGATAATTGCGCAAGGGGTCGTGATAGCGCTGGCCCGAGTTCAACCCGATCACAGGCCTGATCAATCGCGTTCTCAAGCGGCCGGCCTGATAAACGCCGAGCTTGGCCGCAGAACACCAGAAACTCATAAACGGTCAACCGGCCAAAACCGTTGGGCGCCTCTGGAAGGTAGCCCAGAGACATCTGAGCCGCCTGGGTTTGTCGCACGATGTCCGAACCACAAATTCGAACCGAGCCACTGTCCGGAAGGAGATACCCAGAGACCATACGCATAGTGGTGGTCTTGCCTGCGCCGTTGGGGCCAAGAAAACCAACGACTGAATCAGACTCCAGTTTCAGGGAAAGTTTGTTTACCGCCTGAATATCTCCAAAACTCTTGGAGAGATTTTCTATCTCAAGCACACTGTCGCCCGCCTACTTAATTCCTACGACCAGAGTCTAACTGCGTCATAACTTGCGTGGGGCCGGAAGGATCAGTGATCAGAAAAAAATCCGGCCGTAATAAACAAAGCTACACTAATCCATGAAACGGCATACCCCGAGCGGACCACCAGAACACGGATCCGATCACTATGTGAGCCACTTTTTTTGAGAATATAGGGGCCCAAGCTTGCTATCAAAGCACCGGCGATTGCGCAGGAAATCATGACCGGGCGATTCAACAGGATCTCAAGAACACCCATAGGTTATTCTAGTGTTGGAAGACGGCCGGCGCAGATTCAGAACTGCTAAGACTCTAGGGCCTGCGAGAGTAGGATTCCAGAAAATCTGAACTCGAACCAACCCCCTTAAAGCTCTTTAGTGCCTCCTCGTGGAGCATTTCCATAGCATGACGTTTATATTCATAAGCCTGTGAAGAACTCAGCATCTCCAGATTTCTCGGCCGTGGCAAATCAATCTGCACTACTTCTCTCACCGTGGCTGGCCGGTTTGACAGTACAACCAGGCTGTCAGCAAGGATAATAGCCTCCTCAAGCTCAGAGGTGACAAATACGTTAGTCCGAGCCTCCTGCTCGCATAAGCGCATGTAGAACTCCTGCATCAACTGACGAGTCATGGCGTCCAGACCGCGGAATGGCTCATCCATGACCATCACCAGCGGTTGGTTAATCAATGCCCGTGCAAGCTCAGCACGCCGTTGCATGCCACCTGACAGCTGCAAAGGATACTTGTCCCGAAACTCTTTGAGTCCAACCGTTTCAATAATACTGTCGGCCGCCTCTTTTAATTGATCGCGAGGTATATCGCCGCGCAACTTGGGGCCAAAGGTGACGTTCTGGTAGGTAGTTAACCAAGGCATCAAAGCGGTTTCCTGAAAGACAACCAGCGTATCTTTGCTGGGACCTGTAACTGGGCGCCCATCCAGCAGGATTTGACCGCTGTCTGGCTTCTCGAACCCTGCCAACAAGTTGACTACTGTCGATTTGCCACAGCCTGAGGGCCCAACAATCGCGGTAAGTTGATTGCGTCGAATTTTGAGACTGAGATTCTCAATAACCATCTCACGTTCCCAGTCCTCCCCAAATGCCTTGGAGACATTATTTACTTGCATCATGTCAGGTGCGTCTGCCATTAAATCTTCCACCGGTTCAGTTCACGATTTACCATTTTCTATTCTTGAAATTTTCCTGAAATACTACAATCAGAACATCCGCCGCCACGGCATCGATCTGTAGCCGATATACCGTATAAGACTACTGGAGATATATCCTGCCAATCCTATGCTGATCATGCCGACGATAACCTGATCCATTACGCCACCCATGTAGGAACTCCAGATGAAAAAGCCTAATCCCCCGCCACTTTGCTGACCACCACCGGAAATCATCTCAGCCGCTAGCACTACTTCCCATGTAATTCCCATACCTACGGCGGCGCCGATAAAAATGGATGGCAAAGTGCCGGGCAGAATAATCTTACGAAAAAGATCCCACTGAGTTGCGCCCATCGACTGCGCCGCCCGTAGGTACTGGATATCTACAGCACGTGCGCCGCCGAGTACATTAATGACGATGGTATAGAACGCTCCAAGAAACGTGACAAACATGATCGACAATTCTGTAGTTGGCCAGAAAATGATGGAGGCCGGCACCCATGCAAGCGGTGGTATCGGACGAAGGATCTCAAATGGCGGGAAAAACATGCCTCGAAAGTATTTATTGACTGCCATCGCTAGTCCAAATGGGATTCCAATAACTTGTGCAATCAAAAAACCTAGGAACACCCGACCCATACTCAGATACCAACTTTCCCAATATCCAGGCAAAAGAACCACATCGCTCCAGCGAGTCGCAACGATTGATGGCGCATCCACCTTTCCCACAAACGGGACCATAACTCCGAACCACTCGTTGAATCGAAATCCGATCTCCCACAGAGTAAGAAATATCAGTATTGATAAAACACCACGTCTGAAAGTCAGATCTGAAACTAGGGCTTTAGCTCTAGCGCCTAGCGTTTCCTGTCTCTTCGATGCCTTTCCCATCTTATTTCCTCAACTTTCAGTTACTGCGCGCGATGAACATTAAGCAAGCTCTCGCTCACCCGCTTCAAACGCTTTGACTGCTTCTTCATGAACCGCTTCTTTGGTCTCTTGTACTAAAATCCTAAACTCTTCAGAAGACAGTAACCGATAATCTCTTGGCCTATTGATTTTTACTTCGACTATTTTCTTTGTCCTGGCAGGACGCGTCGTCATAACAATGACTCTATCCCCAAGGAAAATTGCTTCTTCCAAATCATGCGTTATGAAAAAGATGGTAACTCGAGTGCGGTCATATACCTCAAGCAGAGATTCATGCATGATTGACTTGGTCAGCGCGTCCATAGCACGATAGGGTTCATCCAGCAGCAATACTTTGGGATCGTTTATCAACGCGCGAACGATTTCTGCCCGTCGCGCCATTCCCGAGGACACTTCGCCCGGATACTTGTCTGCGACACCCGATAATCCAGCCTCAGATAGCATCGAAATTGCTTTCTCGCGAGCATCGGCTTTATTCATTAATCCCTGAACAATCGGGCCATAAGCTACGTTATCAGCCAACGTTTTCCAGGGGAACAGTGCGCCATTCTGGAATACGACAACCCGATCAGCACCCTGATCTGCCAGCGGTTTGTCCGGTCCACAGAGCATTTCACCATCAAGATCTATCTGCCCTGATGTGATCGAGTGAAAACCGGCAATAGCGTTCAGCAAGGTTGTCTTGCCACAGCCGGATGGCCCAACAATCATACAGACCTCAGCCGGCGCTATTTCTAAAGAGCAATCGTCCACCGCAAGGACATTTGCACCCTTTGGGTCATAAATCTTGGTGACATTGCGTATGCTGATCGCCCCCTTAGTGGAAGCGTTCTTATCTGTTGCCGGCTGCTGATGAGCTGCTGTAGTCATCTACACACCTCCTTGGCCAAGCGCCTTTGCTCGCCACCGCATCATACGATTGCCGGCAGCGCGCACCATTGCTGAGGTTATCCAACCAACGAGTCCCAGCGTTAACATGGCCATAACCATGGTGGTGTACTTGTTAACCATATAAGAAGCCATAATCATATAACCCAACCCATAATCACCAGAGATCATCTCTGCTGCCACTAGAGAAAACCAAGCTACCCCGATACTGATCTGCAAACCGGTAAATATAAATGGCAAAGAGCCGGGCACGACCACGTTGATGAAGACATGTCGTTTCTTAGAGCCAAGGCAACCTGCTGCGCGGAAATATGATTCATCAATGGACTCTACACCGAGCATTGTGTTTAAAGCGGTCACAAAAAAAGAGGCTAAGGTTGCCAGATAGATGATTGGCGTCTCAAACCCCGAGAACATCACAATTGCAAGCGGAACCCATGCGAGAATCGGAATCGGCCGTAAGGTCTCCAGCACTGGAAAAGTATAATCCTTAAACTTCTTTGACCAGCCCATAAAGAGGCCCAGGGGCACACCGAGAACTGTTGCCAGAGCGAAGCCAATAATGACTCGCCTGCAACTGACCCAAATATTAATATAGTAGTCTTCGGTAAAAAGCGAGGTACCCCAGATCGGGTCTCTACTTAGCCATTCGGTTATTACCTCGACCGGGCCCGGGATCTTAAAAAAGGGGAAAATTTTCCAATACTCATTTAAAAGAAAATAGGTCAGTAGCCATAGCCCGATACCCGCGAACGCCAGGTATGGCATGGGCGTCTTCAATGATTTCCAGGTCTTGTACAAAAAATACTGAAAGCCTGTTGGAGCGTGCCCGCTGACACCTTGATTACTCATTCACATCTTCCCCTTTTGCCCATGTCTCTGGTGAACAGTAAGTACTACTCTGCATACCACCGGGCGAGCTTTTTACAGGCAGGCTCGCCTACGGCGGGTGATACTTTAACTTTGTTTTTACTTAGAAATCAAAAGCGGGCTCCGAGATACTCTCGAGGCCCGCTTTTCAATCAATCTACTAAACTAACATCTTAATTATTGGTATGCAGAATCCGGCTGTTCACCCACAAATCCGATGGGTGCCGACAAGCCTCGTGATGTCAGAACTTCTTTTGCTACATCATCCATGATGGCTTCTGGTCGCAATATCGCATTCGGTACCACCTTCCGGCCATTCAGGAACCTAGTTGCCGCAGAAACCAGTTGCCTGGCCGTATCATCAAACACGTATCGCAACGTCAGCTTTTCTTCTCCGCCACCGATCGCAGGAGGGTTCTTACCATACAGTGATGCCCAGAGTACACGTCGATCCATGCCTTCGGTCTGGTCGTCTGCCATCTGTGATACTGCTGTAGCATTACCCAAATCTTTTAAGAACAACTGGGCGTCTAACTCAGCTTCGAGCCAGCCACGCTGTACATCGGGCCGGTCACGAATGATCTCGTAGAGCATCGCCAAAAAGCCTGCATCACCGCCTTCTACGCCATCAAAGCTTTCGCCAGATGCTGCGCGCCGCGCAATACCCTGCAACTGAATCTTCGAAGCGGTAGGCTCCCAGATAACTGCGGCATCGAGTTTGTTGTTCTTGAAGCTGGAGGTGATAACCTCGATGTTCATGTTGAGGTATTTTTTGGGCTGGATGCCAGCCTGCTCGAATGCCCAACGGGCAAAACGGTCAGTACATGCGCCATGGGGGGCAGCAACTAACTTACCGTCCATCCACTTAACCGCGTCAAGGCCATTTGCGAACTCCGGTGCATCATTCTTCACCAGGAATACGTTGCACTGCTGACGCGACGTTCCCAACACAGCGATCATACGAATATCAACTTTATCCTTCTTAGTGGTCGATACGATCGCAGGCATATCGCCCATGTAACCAAGATGGTTCTTCTCACCCAACATCTTGCCGACGATGACTGAGCCTTGCAGTCCAATTTCAAATTTCACATCGGACCCGGCCGGCAGATACTTCTTCCAGGAATTCTGACCATTGATCACAACCCCGGACCATGATTCGGTGTAATAAGGCTGATACCCAACTACCAGGTTGACGGCCTCACCCGGCTTACCAAAGCCAACCTCGGCAACCGCTGGCTGCACAGCACCCACGCAGAGCATGGCGGCTCCTGCACTGATAGATAATATGGGCTTATTTAAGTTATACATATTTTCTCCCCTTTTATGAATCCAATATTGGTTTCGCAAAAAACAAGTTCTTCCAGCAGAACTGGAGCGCATCGCTTTATTGCTGACCCCAATATCAGCCAAGGTGGAATGATTTGTAAAATGCTTTAATTTGATCGTTTGATTGGTCATCCCTATCAGGATAACAAGCGCCGACACTAAACCAATATAAATCGCTGAGTCACTCGATACGACTGCGAATACAGCCTAAACCGAACAAGCACGCTTCCCGCTTCACTGGTTGATTTGCTATTCGGCGTCGGGCTAACGGCCCTTAGAATCAGCGATTGGGATTTTTCCCTGGTGCGAGGGTATCGTAAATGGTTGCACCGGCTTTTGCTGGGTCGCTCGATTCGCGCCGGATTGGCATATCGGCAAGTTGGCCAACCGTGATGGGCCGTATGGGTGGCCGGATTCGGTAGTGACCGATGTCGCCCACCGACATGTCATGCACCTGCGCCATCAACTGGCTGACGGTAGCGGCGCACTTGCGACCCATGCAAGGGCCCATGCCGCAACGGGTAAACGCCTTGGCCTGATTGGGCCCCATGCAGCCACGTGCCGCAACGCTGCGGATCTCCCCCGCGGTAACCTCTTCGCAGCGACAGACGATGGTATCGTCATCGAGAGGCAACTGAAACTGCGAAGTCGGCGGAAAGTATCGATCCAGAAAACGTCGCAAGCGGCGCTGGCGCTTCAACGCTGCGGGTTCAGGCAAAGGTTGTGTACTACCAATGCCGCTCAATTTCCCGAGTACTTCATGGGCGACTCGCTCACCTTGCAGCATGGCCACCTCGGCACCTGCAATACCCACAGAGTCTCCCACCATGAATATGGATTCGCGGCTAGTCATACCAACGCCCCGGATGTCCGGAACCCAAGTCCCTTGGAGAGAATCAAAATGGTGCGCAATACCTGCTGACATCGACAGCCAGGTATTAGAAATCACCCCATCATGAACCAACAGCAGTGCCGTTGCCATATCGTACGAACGTCCTGCTGACTGGTAGCTGACTGATCGCAACTTATCGTCACCTTTAGCTCTTAGGTCAGTCACGTGGGAGGTCACCTCGACCTGTCTTTTTACACCGTGCATCCAGCGGTTGCCCTGGATCACAGCACCTGGGCAAGCCAACAGCGCGTTCAACCCGAATAAGTACGTACCCCAGGATGCACTCGGCCGGGTATCTAGAATCGCCTGGGGCGTTATGCCCATACCAATCAACTGATTTGCATAAAGATAAAGCAGTGGACCGGTGCCGGCGAGCACCACGTCATTTTCAGGCAGTAAGCCGGATGATTTGAGCAGGGTCTGCGCCGCACCCACAGTCATCACCCCAGGCAAGGTCCAGCCCAAAAAGGGTGTTGGGCGCTCCATCGCGCCGGTTGCCAGGATAATATGACGCGGGTAAAGCATTTGCGCAGCGCCGTTTTCTACCAGACCCAGCGCCAGTTCAGGCTCCTGATCCGAGGTAATCTCCCATACCGAAGTGCCAGGGCGGTAATACGCTCCACTTTCTCTGAAACGTCTGGCCAACTTTATTCCAGCGCCGTAGCTGGCGCCCAGCGGGTTCAAATCTGATGGCCGCGTCGCATTGACTTTCTCTATTCCCCGGAATACCTGGCCACCAGGTGCCTGCTGCTCATCAAGCACGACCACATCAACGCCTTTGCCGGCAAGTACACAGGCCGCGGCCAGGCCAGCAGGCCCGGCTCCAACAATGGCTACCTCACAGGTGGATCTAATATCGCTCATCCAATACTCCGATGGGAATCACGCCAGCACTTGTGATTAAAACTGTTCATAGCTGTTGTAGCATGTCTATTTGTTGACAATGATCTATCTTGATCAGTCGATGCCAAACCGTTTCAAGACAAACGGTGCAAGTAATTCACTTCGCTCGCCGCTCAAAGCCCACTTTACGATCAAAGTTGCAACGACTGGCGCAATTGCCCAGCCATGCCCCGACCATCCAGTCGCAACGTAGCCATTGGCAATTCCCGGTACACGATCAATTATCGGAATATCATCAACGCTCATCGCCTCAAGATGGCCTGCATCGGTCGTTGCAACCTCGACGCCCTGAAGTTCAGGGAAAACTGCGATAGCCTGTGCAAGATTACCTTCGACCGCCGACGGCAGAACACGGCCGCGTTGACTCGTAACATCCCATGCGCCGTGCCAGCCGCCGGATATCATCAAACGGTTGTCAGGCTCCGCCTTGATCGAAACCATGCGATGCGCATGCGCCAGCAGAGTGTCCACATGAACCCGGCCGAACGGTTCCGTGATCATCACCTGCAGGCAGGCGTTCCAAACCGGAAGTTGCAGATTAAACGCCGTCTTCACCAGCTCATGAGCACCACTGTTGGCAAGGACAAACAGGTTACCGCTGAAGGCAATTGATTCACCCTTTGCGGTGATCACGGCAGTCACACTATCGCCATGGGTTTCAAAATGACTGATCGCGGTATCCTCCTGGACAACGACCCCCATATTCCTTGCACGATCGGCAACAGCCCGGGTAAAACCGCCATGATCACAAACACCATCCTTAGCACAGTAGATACCTGCTTTTATATCTTGTGAAAGCCCAGCCTGAATCTCGCCCAGTTCCCCACCCGCAACAAGACGACAATCAATTCCCTGGCTGCGTTGCATCTGCACCCGCGCATCGGCAGAGGCAAGATCATCATCTCGTTCTAGCAGCAGGAGATGTCCAGTGCGCTGATAAAAACCCTGGCTACCCAGCTCCTCTTCGAGTAAAGGCCATCGTCGGTAAGCCTGCCGCATTAAAGGCAGCTCCCGAAGATCGCGTCCATTGGCCCGGACGCCGCGACGCCCTGGCCCACCCGACGCACCGCAGGCGACGGACCCCGCTTCCAGCACTTGAACCTGACGACCCAAGCGCGCGAGTTCCAGAGCAACCAGCATGCCGTAGGCCCCCGCACCGATCACAATATCATCTGGCATGCTCACCTCCCTTCAGCCGGACTCGGCATGGGTGTTCGGCATCATACGTACCTGCATCCCTTCAGCCACTTCAATCAGGCACGCTTGTACAGCGCCCTGCCCTTCAATCTCGACCAGACATTCGTAACAGTTGCCGATCATGCAAAAAGGCGCTCGCGCCGAACCGCTCACCGGCGAGCGCCTGAGTTGAGATATACCGGCTGCCAACAGAGCGCCGGCAACGCTGTCCCCCCGGTTGGCGAGCACCTCACGGTCCTCGAACCAAAAGCTCACCGGGTCAGCGATGTTATGGCGACGATGAAACATCAAAACGCTCTAAACCAAAGCATTGATAAGCAGCCGGTATCTCGCCATCGAGCACCCACTGGGGGACTTCGTGTGCATGTACCGCCGCCAGGGTAACGCCGCTATGACAGGAAAAAGAAAACGCACCGGGAAACTCCGAGGACTGCGTATAAACAGGAAAGCCATCGGGCGTCATGATCCGTAACGCGGCCCAAGTGCGCTGGATGCGCAGATCCCGCAAGTAAGGAAACGCGCGAGTGCATTGGCGGGCAATGTCCTGAAGCGTTGATGTTTGGGTATCCAAATCAAAGCCTGCATCCCGCGCTGACGGGCCCAACATGAAATTGCCCTCGTCAGTTTGACGGACATAGTTCGTTGGATAGCCCAAAATATCTGGACTTCTTTCAGTCACGATGATTTGTCCCTGTACCGGAAGTACAGGCACCGAGAGCCGCAGCTGCGCTCCCAGATCACTCGAGCCATGTCCCGCGGCAATCACCAACCTTTCGCAGCCAACGACAAGCCTCGCGCCACTGAAAAGCTCGAAGCCTCCTGAGTCGAGTGGGCGAATACGGTCGATGTGCGATCGCGGCAGATAGGTTCCGCCATTAAGATCAAAACCCTCCTGAAGCGCGCGCAACAACCGCAAGGGATTGACGTGACCATCGTGCGGGCAATAGGTAGCGCCTGGCACCTCGGGCCCGATTCCGGGCAGCGACTCAGCGAGTGTCGGGTTCTCGACCACCTCGTAGTCATACCCCTCATCGCCTGCGTCCTCGCGTAACTGCGCCAGGACGTTGAGGTTTGCACGAAACTCTCCCTCATCTATCGCAATATAGAAGCCACCTGGCCGGTGATAATCTACACAGGTGCCGGTTGTCTCAGCCAGTTCGTCACTGAATGCAAGCCACTCATCAGCAGATTTGCGCGACCAACGTGCATATTCCGGCATACCTTGGCCTTTCCCCTGAACCCACACCAGGCCAAAGTTTCCCCGCGCAGTACGGATGGCATTATCACCCTCATCGATCAGCCCAACACTGTCACTGAGTTTGCTCAGCCCATAAGCAAACGCCGAACCCAGCAGTCCGCCTCCGATCACTGCGATATCAAGTGGCTTCACTGTTAATCTGCTCTAGGCGATGGCAGGCAGCCTGGTGCGCTAATGGGGAGTTTGTATCAAGTTTAATAAAGACCTCGGAGCACGATTGATCCGCATGAGGGCAACGCGAAGCAAACCGACAACCCGGGGGTGGATCAACAGGTCGGGAAATCTCCCCGACAATTTTTGGTGGCGAGCGTTTGACCCGAGGATCGGGCACTGGTACTGCGCTGATCAGTGCCCGCGTATAGGGATGCTTAGGATTCTTGATCACGTCGTGGACTGAACCCACCTCTACGGCCTGACCCAAATACATAATGAGCAGTCGATCGGCAATGTTTGCCAGAATAGACAGGTCGTGGGAAACATAGATACAGGCAAAGTTGCGTTGGCGGGAAAGCTCTTTCAAAAGATCAAGAATCCCGGCACGAATGGACACATCGAGCATGGACAGAGGTTCATCAGCGACCACCAGTTCCGGCTTCATAACCAACGCACTCGCGATCCCAACACGTTGTCGTTCGCCTCCACTTAGTTCATGCGGGTATCGATCCCAGTATTTCCCCGCTGGTAACCCGACACCGGCGAGCATGGCGGCTACTTGCTCTTCGATCTCTCTTTCGCCCCAAAGTCGCAGAGCCCGCGGCCCTTCCGAAACAATATCCGACACCCGAAAACGGGGGTTAAGCGATTCATAGGGATCCTGGAAAATCATCTGAACCCGCCGCCGGTGGTCGTTAAGCTCGGAGCTGGTCATCTCGCCAACGTTGCGATCGCGGTACAGCACCTCACCGGAACTTGGGGGAAGTAGCCCAGCGACCATAGAACAGGTTGTCGATTTACCACACCCTGATTCCCCGGCAATCCCCAGAATCTCGTCTTTCGCGACACTAAGATTGATTGCCTCAACCGCTTTAATGACACGGGTCTTTCCTCCACGTAAAACCCGCTCAACCACGCCCGGCCGCAGTTCGAAGTGTCGACTAACGTTGTTCAGTTCTAGCAGTGCCATGTTGATTTCTTGCTAGCTTTTTCCCGCAACTCGGTGACGTCCGTATGGCGGTGACAACTCACCTGATGCATTTCCCCCACGCTGTGCGATTGCGGAAGAATCTGTGCGCAGGTGGCATCACTGAAAGGACAACGGGGCTCGAACAAACAGCCCGACTCCTCACCGATCAGCGCTGGTGGTGTTCCAGGGATCGATATCAATTCATTGTCCATAACACTGATCGACGGAAATGCGTTCTTAAGTCCCAGGGTGTAGGGGTGAAAGGGTGACTCGAATAGATCTATTGCAGTCGCGGATTCCACAATCTTCCCACCGTACATGATCGAAATCCGATCACTCATTTCGGCGATTACCGCAATATCATGGGTAATCAGAATTATGGAGCTCGAAACCTCCGCTCGAATCTCGCGAACACGGCGCAGAATCTGCTCCTGCACGAGCACATCAAGCCCTGTTGTCGGTTCATCCATGATGATCAATCCCGGATCCAGCGCCAGTGACATTGCGATCATCGCTCGTTGACGCATTCCACCGGAGAATTCATGCGGGTAACTTCTCATCAGTTCAGGCTGAAGGCCAACAACGTCAAACAGAAATTCGACCCTTTCTCGGGCTTCGGAACGACTCACAGACCGATGAGCACGAATGGCTTCAATCACCTGGTCCCCTACCCGGTATACCGGATTAAGCGAATTCATAGCACTTTGCGGCACCAGCGATATGCGCTTCCACAAAATTGCATCCCGAAACTTGTCGTCTGAGAAGCTATTGATATCCTCTCCTTCGTAGGTGATAGAGGTGGCAGTGCTAACCCCGTTGTTTGAAAGCAACCGCAGCAACGCCCGTATCAGTGTCGATTTACCGCAACCCGATTCTCCCGCGATACCGAATACTTCGTTCCTGCGAACATCAAAAGAAACGTCGCTGACCGCATTAACCACACCTTGGGATGTCGAATAACCAACACTCAAGTTCGCTACCGATAACAAATTTGTATCAGTCATCTCTTACGTAGCCTCGGGTTGGCGACTTCTTCATACGCTCGACTGACAAAAACAAGAGAAGTAACCAGCGTTATGATGCACAAGGACGGCGCAGCGAACCACCACCAGGCAACGCGGGTCTTGCCTGACAACCACAATTCGTAAAGCATACCGCCCCAACTGATCGTAGTCCCATCGCCAAACCCAAGGAAACTGGCGCTGGCCTCGGTAATAATCGACCAGGCGATATTAAAGGCGGCATAAAGCAGCAACAGTGGCAGGACATTAGGCAGGATATGTCGGTAAATGATCCTGAGGTTGCTGCAACCCCTCGCCTTTGCCGCAGTAATAAACTGCCTCTGTTTAATCGCTATTGTCTGCGCCCGAATCACCCGGGCAGAAGTTCGCCAAATAATCAACACAATTGCCAAGATGACAAATTCAAGTTTTCTGCCAAAGAGCGCGATGAGGATAATAATGAAAGGCAGAAAAGGCATCCCATAGAGCACATCCGTCAACCGCATCAAAATCTCATCGATCTTGCCGCCATAGTAGCCGGCAACAAGGCCGATATTGGCGCCGATAACGATAGAGATAAAACCTGACACCGCGCCAATAATGAGCGTTGTTCGCGTAGCCAGAATCAGCTGTGAAAAAAGGTCATAGCCAAGATGGGTCGTACCCACGGGGAACTCCAGGGAAGGCGGCCTCAGAGAGGCTATGCTGCCTTCGCTGTCGTACTGCATTGCCCAAGGCTCATGGGGCGCAAGCCAGGGCGCAAAAATCGCGACAATCGTAAAAACGCTAACCACCCAGAAACCGATTCGACTCAGTGGGTTGGCATGGATAATTCGATAATGCTCGCCCACAGTGCGGGTGATGCGGGCTAGCAAACCTCGCTCAAATCCTTCAGGCATGACACTCATCCTTAAGGTAGGTCCTGATCTTGTTTTCGCTCACCTCTATGCCAAGACCCATGCCGCTGGGCAGTTGCGCCGTGCCGCGGGAAACAAAATCGGAAAAATTGCTGATGTCATCTGACATCCGTAGCGTTGACATATAGGCGTGCCCACAATCTACAAGAGAGTCCAGGACGCAACCCAGGTGCAACGAGGCGCTTTGGGTGATACCCAACTCAAGCATGCTGTTCATCAGTATTGAAATGCCATGAGTTTTCGCCGTCTTTGCGATTTCCAGGCCTGCGCGCAGGCCGCCATTTTTCGATACCTTGATACTGAAAATATCCGCAATCCCCTTGGCCGCAATCGTGGATGCGTCATCAAGTGACTGTAGGCCCTCATCTACTGACAGGGGTAACTGGCATGCCTCGTGTAATTTTGCCAGGCCGCCATGGTCAGCCGCCGCAAGTGGCTGCTCGATCAACACAAGCGGTACATCCCTGATGCGATCAGCGAATTCAAGTGCCTCATCCAACTGCCACCCCTGATTCGCGTCAACCATTAACCCAACCTCTGGCGAAAGGGCAGCAGCGACTTTGCTGAGTCTCTCGACGTCCTCATCAATGCTACGACTGCCCATTTTCAGCATGAACGTGCGAAAACCTTCTGCAAGCTTTGCCTGAATCACCTGCAGATCGGCGTCTGCTGTACCGCTGGATGTAGGCCACAACGAATCCACTTCGTCCCGTCGCTTGTCTCCAAGCAGAGCCCAGACCGGTTGCCGGTGAAGTTTGCCCAAGGCATCGTAGGCTGCTATGTCCAGCGCTGCGCCCCAGGAGCCCGAACGCTGTAGTCCCTGTCCGGATTCGACCCAATCATCAACTCGAGTGCCAATAATTTCCGCTAACAAATCTGTATTGATCGACGCCATGATCATCTCGCCGGTGTCGCCGGTAAAATCAAACCCACCCGGATCACCCTCACCCCAACCCTGCGCTCCTCCTGCCGTTGTCATGCGAACAATTACCGTGTCCGCGTGTGTACGGGTTCCATACA